>ENA-UEQN01000561-UEQN01000561.1-human-gut-metagenome-genome-assembly--contig:-NODE-561-length-33584-cov-5.636494_pt1 | contig 33584 bp, 37 predicted proteins | sample MGYA00242940_ERZ507944 | MGnify/ENA primary metagenome ERZ507944 (study PRJEB26167, sample SAMN06115449) | human gut metagenome | host: Homo sapiens | place: China:Fujian | collected 2015-08-20... | reverse complement strand
TGATGATATCCGTATAAACCTCCCGGACACCCCCCAGCACCATCAATGCGGCAGCTGCTTTTCCTACCACCTTGTCAACTGCTTGCTGGCTCTGTGAGCACCTTTCCCTTTTCTGCAAGCATAGGAATGGTAGATGAACTGATGCTCAAATATCGGCTCTATGTAATTGACAATCATATGTTGGATAACCCTATCGTAAAATGGCAAAGCCATGATTATACGCTCTTTGGGTTCCCAAACTTTGAATACCTTGTACTTTCCAGGAGTATATGTCAAACTTTCCAATTCCCGAATGGCTTTGCCGAGATATTCCTCTCTGTTTGCTTCAAACTCCAAAACCTCCGGTCTGTACCTTTTGCACCGCCTCGCTTTTTGGTATGCGTTTAATGGTTCTTCATGGTACAGATGTTTTTCATAAGACCTGTTATTCTCTTCATAAATAATGCTTACGCCACACTTCCTTCGCTTTCGCTACTATTTGGCTTCGCTGTTTTAAGTTCGCCCGGTTTGCACGGGACGGGATAGCCGTCTGACTATTCAATAAATGATTATCAAATAATCCTTGTTGGCAAGCCATAGCTCCACCAATCTGACAGTTTTCAAAATAGTCACAGACGCACCACACGCCAATGTTCGTGTTCACGTTCCACGGATAATTGTTGCAATTCACAGTCCGCGAACCATCGTGAACCCCGTTGTTCCAGTTGCCACCGCCAATGAGCGCGTGCAAGCCACGGAGCGACAGTGCGAATTAACAGCTACCCCAAGATAGTTGCTTATTTTGATTTCTTTTCCTTTTGTGCCTTGTTTATTAACCCTCCGATATACGCACCGAGAATACCGATCTGTGTTGCACAATATTTGTATACTCTGTCGTTCATTGCAGAATATTTGAGATCATGTGCCAATCGGATTTTCCGTACCAATCTTCCTTTCAACCTGTCGGCTGTGTAAAGATGGCTGATTGTCTTTGATCTCTCGTATGCTTCTATCTCATCCATGATTCCGTCTATACATTCTCGTATATCCTTTTGGAGAGTGAATTTCTCATAATGTGGCATTTCTCTCACTTTCTTATGGAGATATACCGATAGGTCGTAGGCCATCTGGTGTGCCTCTGTATGAACGTAGTCCATTTTCAGAGTGGAGGGATTTTCATATTTGCTTTCGTATGCCATTACACCCAACCTTTCAACTGCAAGGGACTCGGCTTTCGCCGGTCCCCATCAGCTTACAGCGAGTCACAGACGCACCACACGCCAAGGCTCGTGCCCACGTCCCACGGACAATTGCCGCAACTCACAGTCCGCGAACCATCGCGAACCCCGCTGCTCCAGCCGCCACCGCCAATGAGCGCGTGCAAGCCAGTGTTGTTGGCCATGTACAGCCGACCAACTTTCTGTCCGCTCATAACGTCATACCAGTTCCATGCTGATCCGGTAGGGTCGTGAATGAACTCATCAAGCCACTTCCATACGTTTCCAACAAGGTCGCGAACATTCGTTGCGGAAACTGCGTTCTTTACATTTCCGCAGGCGGTTCTTGCCGTATTGGAAGTTGCGGACCATGCGTATGTGTTGTTACCATCTTCGCCCTGTGGAGAACCGTATGCGCCTTTGCAGAACTCAGCGTAGGTTGGAAGTCTCTTGCCTACTCTCATAGCTCTTTCATTGGCGATATACCAGTTTAATCCCTCTGTTCCAGTAATCGGCACAACACCCTTTTTGCTCTGCAAACCACTGGCACCATTGTCGGATGAAAGATATATGTCTCCCCAGAACGGTCCGATATAAACCATTCCGGTAGGATCACAGGTAGGTCTATGGAGAAGAGTCCATACAGAGTTAGGAACGATCCCCTCTGTTACGTTTGTTTCCCATCCACTTCCTAATGCAGCACCTGATGCGCTGATCGGAATACCAGAACTATTTGTTTTTCTGACAACACCGTAATGGAAGCCACCGATTTTTCTTGATGTAACTGCCGTATAACCGTTTGGATATGTCGTATTAAGGGAAATACGATACTGTTCTGCGGCAAAGTTCGTGGCATCTCCACCGGTAGGATCACAGATATAAATGCAATAGTCCTTTCCCACCTCAAACTTAGTTGCTGTTCCGTCCAAGTTGCTCGCTGTAAGAGTGGTTTTTTCTGTCTTAAAAACAGAATTGCCTACCGCAATCAAAACTCCTGCGATAACAGTAAGGGAACCGTTCTCCATGCGAATAAACTTCTTATCAGATGCAACGACATCGGACATAAGCGCAAGTTTCGGGGTGGTTATCTTCGCAATGTCATTTTCCATTGCTTCATCATAACCGTAGAATTTACTCATTAGCCAATTCCTCCTTAATCTGATTCAGTTCTTCGGCCGTCATGCCGAGACTGTCGTAAATGGTGTATGGTGCGGTAACTGCGATTTCTGTTGCATCCACAGATACCATAGCGGATGTGGAAATAACGGTCGTTTCCAACTGTTTCTCTCCTGTAATCTCATCCGGTTCGCCCTCTTCATGTGTTACGTTTGTGATTGTTACCGTCTTATTTCCGACAATCGCCTTTGTATTTGCTTTTGCCTCAGCACAATAGTGAATGGTAACAGTTTTCTTATCCTCTCCTACCGCAAGAACCGGGCAATGAAGATAATTCATGTTTTCAAGATCTTCGATGGCTTCCAACAGGTCTTTTGCTGCAAATGCGCCATCATCCACCAAGGATTTACAATTTCTAATGTCCTCGGCGGTTGCAAGTCTCTTAGGGAAATCTCTCATTTTGTCTACCTCCGTTATTTATTTACATAGGCTCCTACAAAACCATCGACAAACGCCAATCCGTTGCCGTCCATGATTCTGAAAGTCTTATGTGTCATAAGATCCGCATTGCTGATAGAAAATGTTTTCGGGGCAACTATATAGTTGTCATTCGCAATGCTTATTGTGTACTCTCCTGCCTCTGTGAGATACAAAGGCTGAGTATAATCTGTAACAGTATATTTGTTACCGGATGTTACATTTTGTACAGTTATTGCAGCAGCAGTTCCAACGGTATCGTTGAAATGTATCTTCACTGCAAGGTTTCTGATGTGGGTTTCCACATCGTTGATTTCATTCTGCAATTTTCCGGCTGCATCCGCTGACAACTGATCTTTAATCATTGAAAACCATTGATTAAACAATATTTCCTGATTGTTCTCAAACGTTGTCATTTCAGATGTGTAGTCTTTCTTTAACTGCACAACATCCGCATTTGCCGTTGCCTGCAAATTGTCGAGAAAGATATTGAATGAGTCGAGATCCAGATTTGCTCTCTTGTCAAACTCAACTTTCTGGTTCTCAAAAAACTCTGTGAATACCTCATACAAATCTGTTCCGTTTTCCAATGCTGCCATGATTGCGTTGACGGCTGTATTGATGCGGTTGGCATCATACGCACCGAAAAACGATTCATCGTACACCGTGTACTGGGTCACATCTTTTACGGAATAACTGCCGTCCCCATTATCAATAGGTATGAACTTCCGCAGACCGGACCATACGGCATCCTTGTAGTCTGTCTTTAATCGTTCCCACGCCACTTAGAACGCCTCCCTCCTTATGCCAAAGTTAAAGGTAAGCATCTGCCGACCTCTGTATTGGTTTAATAACTGATTGAATAAATCCAAAATTAGGCTTTCAATGCGGTTGAGTTCGTTGAAATCAAAAATCTTTCCATTCGCTGTGTATAAGGGGTTCTCCCCTATGTCCGGCTTAAATGTGTTTTCAGCTATGAGCTTAATGTTTTCTTCCAACTGATTTATCTCATCCGCATAAAAATACTGGTCTTTGCTCCTATCGTCTCCCAGATCATTTATGGAAAACTCCTGGTACATTGCCACGGCTATCTCTCTGAGATATGCGAGGTTGTTCTTTATCCGGTTGAAATCCTCCGTGTTAAACCGGTCTCCGTGATAAATCCCATCATCGTCTGTGTAACCGTACCAATCTGTTTTTGGAGTGGTCCAGGAACCAGAGATAGAAATAACCATTGTTTCCGTTGTACTATTCCCGGCAGAATCCGTTGCCGTCAATACGGCTACATGATCCTTTTCCGAACCATCTATGCTTGCGGAGGCTTTATATACGGTTCCGATAGAGTGCTGAAAATTCAGTTCTTTATCGTCAAGTGTTCCTGTGACATTTGCTATATCAGCCATTATTCATCGCCTCCTATCCTTTGGTGTAATTGCCAACGTATGCCAGTGGCAATTTATCAGGAATTTCCTTGTCTGATATATTGACATAGGAGCCAACATAATTGCCGACAAATGCAACGCCTTTCAGTTCCTCAATGGAAACTGAGATTGTGTATTTCCCCTTTGCCTGCACGGGGTTTGGACTTATCGTAACGTCCCTTACCAATATGTTAGCTGCCATGCCGCACCGCCTAATCTGTTACCGAAACAGAAATTACATAGGTTGCTCCGACATCCGCCGGGTTCGGTGCCAATGAAACATCTGAGATAACCGGTGCTTTTGTATCGAGGGTTACTGTTCTTGTGACGGTCGTGGTTCTTCCGGCTCCGTCCTTTGCTACAACGGTAATGGTGTTTGAGCCATCTTTCAGGGTTATATCCTTTGAGAAAGTACCATCGTCATATACAGTTACTGCACTGCCGTTGATTGTCAGTGTAACCGGACTCGATGTTGCATCGTTGGTAGTTCCGGCTACCGTTACTTTGGTTTTATTCGTGACAAGTTTGTTTACCGGACTTGTAACTGATAACTCAGGCGGTACAGTATCGATCTTGAATGAAACACTCTTTTGAGTAGCTGCATTGCCGTCATAGTCGGATGCTTTTACAACAACGGTGTGTGAACCGTCTGAAAGTGCTGTGGACGGTTTATAACTGCATGAATAACCGGACGTTGTCTTTGTCTTTGTGATTCCAGATATTTCAGAACCATCAATAAGCAGTTTGATTGTATCTGGATTGACACCAGAATCATCATCTGTGACTGTGAATGAAATTGTCGGCTGATTGCTCGTAAGTAACTGTGATGCTGTCGGAGAAGAGATTGTGATAACCGGTGCGGTTTTCTCTTTTACCGTAAGCCTCAGCTTACTTCCGAGTGTGGCATCCGACTGGTTTACGGTAGTCGTGTTGCCGGCCTCATCCTTGGCGATGATCTGTACTCCGTAATAATGTCCTGACTGATTGTATGAGGACTTTGCCGGAGCGGTAAGCGTAGCCTTGTAAGTCTTTGATGCGCTGTCGTATGTGAGTGTGGTAGTCACACCGTTTACGATAGCCTGTACGGATTTAATAGCCATTCATTTTCCTCTTCCTTTCTGTTCTTATTTTTCTGATACCCTACGGGCAATTACCTTTCCAGATAAACTCTGTGAGAAATTAACAATGTGGCGATAGATATTGACCTTTAATCCAGGGCGATATGCGTTCTCCTGATAAACAATGTCGTTCGCATCAATCTCTGGATTTCCACGGGTATTGTATTCGTACTCAATACCGGCGTTGTAATAATCCCCAAGCCAGTCTGCCAAGTGGTTTGCCGTTTCCATATCGCTTACCAGAGGATTTTTCCATGTTATGGTCTTTCCTCTGCTATTGAGCGTTTTTACGGCATACTGCTCAACAATGTTGTATCTGTGTCCTATAATTTCAAACTGGTACTTGCCAGTAATCAGAAACTTAACTGTCACATAATAATCTCCGTTTTCTATGATGCTGACGTTTGATGCCGAGGAATTGAACGTAGCTCTGCATCCATAAGTCGGATCTCCGAGATAATACGTCTGAATATCTCCCTTTACTGCCTCCGTCTCTTCACTAATAAGAGTTTCTTCCGCAGTTCCTTTCTGGTAGGAATAGCATGGCACTCTGACTGCCTTGACAAGCTCCTGCTTGATTGATTTTGGAGAAGAGGTCATATCCTGCCTTTCCATTGTAAAATCCGTTATATCGCCAAATGAGAAGTAATCAACGACTATGCGGTTGAATGGTTCTTTTGTCTTTGTAAACTCAATCTCCATCAAATCAAAATCATCAAAATCGTGCTGCACTATCAGCCTCTTTGTAATGTCCGAATTTACCTCATACTCATCCACCTTTTTGCCGTCATTGAAAGTCCTGAATATAATTCCGTCAGGCAGTGTAGAGCCAAACATTAACTGCAAACCATAGTACATACAGGCGGTTTCCTGAGTTATGTAGATAATCGGATTTTCTTCAAATAGGCAATCCTTATTGGACTGCTGTAATGAAATATATCCGGTATACTTATCTGCCTTACTCTGGTTCTCCGGGAGATAATACATTTCTGCATTTACAGTGGTGTAGTTGTGTGCAAATGAAGCGTACTCCTGTTTTGCAGTCTCACTCTTTATATTCCGAGCATGGGAATACTCTGTCTCTCCGTTGCACGTTATGTCGTACTCCGGTGCGAATGAGGATTTAATTTGTGGTCTGCCGTACCGGTTCTGTGAAAGAACACATCTGCAGGCATTAGCGATAATCTGCAAAGCCTCTTTGTGCTTAACCCTCGGTATGGGGTTTTTTGTGGTTGACTTTTTGAGGTACGGATCAATGTAGTATTCCTCAATTCCGGCATCCTGAAAGACCAATTCTGCTGCATGGTAATATGTGATTCCTGCCGGAGCATAGCGGCCTTTGTAATATTCCTCGTCCATGTTTCTGAAAAGATCCTGACACCTTATCGTTGCCGAGTAATCATCGCTTTCCCATGCACTACACTGTAACTTTGCCCCTCTTATCCATTCGATAGTGTCTGAGTTCGGCAACTGATAACCGTACCAGATATACATCTCCTGCCCTGTCTCCAAGAAGTTGATTGCTGAGTTTGGGTTGTCTACATTGAAATACTGATCGTAATTCTGTAACTTAACCATGAAATCTATCTGTGGAACATCCTCGCAAATTGGGGATATGTAGCTATCTAATTTAGAATCCATAATATCGTCATTGTAATAAACAAGACCGTAGCCTAACTGAATTGAATAAATCCTCAGTCTGGAATATGGATTTTTCATCTTGTAGAAGATGAATTTTATATATGTGGTATTCTCTAACACCTGTTCTGTACTGAACTCTGACTGATTGTTGTCAGCAATCTCTATTCTCTGTCCGCTACTCGTGAGTATGTCGAACCTGGTAGGATAAACCTCTCCAAAATTGATAGTCAGTCCTTTAATGTCTGTTGCTACAACATTCAGTTCGATAAGCAGCTCATATCCGCTTGATGGAATCAGAGGTTTACTTATCAAACCGGTGTCGTAGTAATTCCCGGAAGTATTCTCCCTTGGGAGAAAATACATAGAGCCGTCTACCTTTGTGAAGTCCTGCTCCAATGTGGCATATACGGTTGTCTCTTTTCGCTGACCGAACAACCCGGTCTGCTTTGAATAGTAGGCAAAGTTGTTACCTATGACGGTTGCATTGGCCTGTGCTTCCTGATTTACCAGACCGAATGAAATCATCATATATGACCGCTCTCTAAGAGAGCTTTTCATGCTTTCCTTGTATTCATTTGATACTTTCTGCATACAATCACTCTCCGCAATCAATAAGGTTTACTTTGCAACTCTGATAGGTAATTGGATTTCCGTCTGAATCTATCCAGTACGGTTCCGCCGTTCTATCTCCGGGGTACATCTTTATTGTTATTTTTTTCATAGTGACCGGATCTGGGAAAGTGACATATACGAAAAACGCACTCAGCACCGTAAGCATCCGGCTCCACTCTGCTGCCGTCAGCCACGGCCATTCCAGAGTGTCGAGTTTGTACTGATCTCGCCCAACTCTCTGCCCTACGACCGTGCCGTTGGCATTTCTTCCGGCATCCACCATTGTAGATACAGTTGGCTTTGCCCCACGTTTAGGAGGGGGAAAGTCATAACCATTTACTGATATATAAGCCATTCCATATCCCTCCTTTACGCTCCTTGGAAGCTGTAACCGTTGGCATTGCGCTGTGTGGTTACTGCATCCGTAACTGTCTTTCCACCGATTTCAACAATCGTCTGTTCTTTCTTATCAGCCTGTGTCTTGGTGTTCTTGGAAATCTCACTCACAGCGGTTGTTATTCCAAGATCGTCCAGAGCCTCTTTGATAGCTTCTTTCAGACCGCCGCCGGAATTAAGCGTTGCCTGCACGGTTCCGTTTGTAGATACCTCCCTTGTCACACGCTGCACGATTGCTTCATTCGTGAAATCACTTCCATAATTGTTGCTGTATTCTTTCAATGCACTGTCATTGATTTTCAGACGTGTTCCGAGGTTCACGTCCATATCAGCGAATGAATCTACCCAGGAAGTGACAATTCCTTTTGTTTTCTCTCCCTCTTTCTCTACGCCGATGTTATATCCCTCTACGGAATATGCACCTAATCGTTTGAATACTCTGGACGGAGAGTTAATATCCAGCTTGTCTTTGAACCATGAGATAATACTGCTGCCCCACGATTCAATGTTGTTCTTACAGGTAGAGTACAGATTTCCTATACCGTTCTTAAAACCATCTACCACATTTTTTGCAATGTCATACCACTTGTCATAAGAACAGGTATTTGTGAACCACGTTTTTACATTAGAAGCCCATGTTGTAATGTTGCTCTTACAAGTCGTATAACTGTTTCCGATTTTCGTTTTGAAGCCGGAAATAATATTCTCTGCATAGGTACTCCACTTAGAACTATTGATGCCTCCAAAACCACTATCAGAGAACCACGTTTTGAGGTTTGAAGCCCATGTTGTGATATTGCTTTTCGTATCTGTGTACGACAGTCCTATTTTGTTTCTGAAACCAGTTATGATATTTCCTGCATAAGTGGTCCATGTGGCATTGTTGATATTTCCGAATGAAGATCCAGAAAACCAATCTTTCAGGCTACTCGCCCAAGTAGTAATGTTGTTCTTTGTGGTGGTATAGGTGTTTCCAACCTTTTCCCGGAAGCCGGAAATGATATTGTTTGCGTAGGTCTGCCAAGTATTGCTATTGATGTTTCCAAAGCCGCTGCTCGTATACCATTCCTTAACTTTGCTCGCCCAGGTTGTGATGTTATCTTTTGTAGTGGTGTATGCGTTACCCACCTTTGTTTTGAAACCAGTGATAATATCATTTGCGTAGGTGGTCCATGTACCGTTGTTCACTCCGCCGAATGAAGAACTATTAAACCACTCCTTTGCCTTTGAGGCCCATGTGGTAATATTGTCCTTGGTCTGTGTATAGGCATTTCCCACTTTCGTCTTGAAACCGGAGATAATGTCATTTGCATATCCGGTCCATGTTTCCATGTTGACCCCACCAAATGATGAATTGTTGAACCACTCTTTGGCCTTAGCAGCCCAAGTCGTGATGCTGTCTTTCGTGGTGGTATAAGCATTGCCTATCTTGTCCTTAAAGCCGGTTATGATGTTCTGACCGTGGGTTTCCCAAGTCTCTTTGCAAATCTTTCCAAAACTCGTACCCGAGAACCAGTCATTGACCTTTCCGGCCCACTCCGTAACTTTTGCTTGGCAGTCTGAGAATTTCTTTCCGATGCCTCCATTGAAAGCAGTGACAAGATTGCTTCCAAGTGTGCTGAATACGGTTGAATCGGATGAACCACCTATGCCAAATATTCCTTTGACAACATCTGTCACATTTCCGAAACAACTCAACGCTGTCTGCAATGGTGCCGGCAAAAGGGATTTAGATATTCCACCAAGCAAGCCACTGACTATTTTCTCTCCGACAGTATTTATTTCTCCATCATCAGATCCAATTCCAAACTTCTTAGATATTCCCTCTACAATGCTTGTTTTCAACTGGTTCCAAATGGCGGTCCATGATACCCATTTGAACAAATTCTTGAACGTCCACTTGGCTGCAAATACCTTAAAGACTGTTTTGAGGATTGTGTCCCAGTCAATCTCGGACATTGCCGTTCCTACGCCCTTTAGAAGTTCGTACCAATCTACCTCGTCTATCAAAGTGTTAATCAGTGTGCATACACCAGATATAAGGGAATTGATTGTGCCTCCGGCTTCTTTCCAGTCGATAGTCTTAACTGCCTTGTTTATCGCACTCGCAAAGTCACTTCCGATTTTCTTGAAATCTATCTTTGCAAGGAATTTTCCAAGACCGCTGAAAAGTGTCTTGATGCTGTTGCCAAGCGTTGTGCCTACGAGATTCCAGTCGATCTTCGTAATTGCGGTATTTATATTTGTTCCAAGTCCCTCACAGAAAGTATCGAAACCATCTTTGATGGTATTCCAATCGAGTTTTTTCAGTGCTGTGTTGACACCGTTTGCAAAGTTCGTAGCAATATCTTTCCATGGGAAAGTCTTTGAGAAATTCAGTACGGCAGTAAATACACCATTTACAAAACCGGCGAATGTTTCTCCAATGCCAACATAATCAATTCCGGCTATTGCATTGCCAAGCAAATTGCCGATTGCGGTTCCGAGTGAAGCCCAATCCAATTCGGTAACGAATGTCTTTGCAAATAGAATCGCTGAGTTTATTGCATTGGAAATTGCTGTTCCAATTTTCTTCCAGAGATCTTCTGTCTGCAGGGCAGCGTTGATTGCATCTACGATACCCTGCGCAAGTCCCTTTGCGGTTTTATTTATCAGAGTCCAGTCAAGAGTATCTAATGCACCAATGATAAGATCTGCTATTGCCGTTCCGAGACTGCTCCAATGGAAGTTTTCTACAAATGAATCAACGAACTCAAATGCAGAGTTAATAGCTTGCGCTATTGTCACGCCTATTGATGTGAACAATCCAGGAGTTTCAAGGAAACCATTCAGGAATGTCGCAATGCACTTCGCAATCTTTCTCAGAGATGCTTTGATGCCGTCCCACTGAATGTTATCGAGGGCTTCTTTCAGTTTCTCCCCGAACATTCTTCCTACATCGTAGAAATCAGCTTCATCCCAAGCATCCTTAATCATCTGTGCAAGATTTTTGTACTTATCCGCAATCTCGTCTGTTTCATAACCGCTTCCATCGGCTCCGCTGTTGCTTCCACTGCCGCTTTTATCATCACTTAGGATGTTAAGCTCATCTATGCCGGTGGTAAGGTTCTTTGCCGCCTTTGCAGCACCATTTAAGGAATCTGTATAATCTTTATTCTGTTTTATTGCCTTGGTATAGAACTTCTTGCCGGTGAGTGCTGAGAAGAACTGTGCCAATGCGTTTGTTGCTGCAACGAGCTTCTGAATCAGATAATCCAGAATCGGAGTAACTACATTCAGTATTGGCTCAAATGCAGTTGTCAGTGATGCTCCAAGCTGTCGCAAATCGTTGTAGAGCAGATTTACGTTTTTGTGAAACTCTGTTCCGGCTCTTTTTGAATAAATAACAAGGTTATCGAATCCTGTTTTTACGAGTTCAAATAGGTGTGTAAACATTGAACGTAATAACATGAACGTTCCAAGTCGGATGATTGAACCGAGTTTCTTTGCAAATGCACCAGATTGTTTTTCTGAAAATCCAAGGCTTTCTCTCACTCTCTTTTTGAGTTCCTTGAATTTGTTTATAATTGCAGCAATCCCAGAACGGATTTTGTTCACTACCGTTTTCACGGCAGAAATGATTTTTTGTGTCTCGTTCTTTACAGCATTTGCCACTTGCCTTACCGCATTGATGATTGCAGTAAGGATTGTCAGGATAATACCAATAATCGGTATCGCCGCCTGAACGGCTTCAAGACCTACCGCCATAGACTGGAATCCGGCATTTGCCGCCATGCCCCCGGTTTCAATGGCCGGAAGAATTGATGCAATTCCACTTAATATAGAAGAAAAGGTTCCAAGCCCACATTTCTGTGCTGCATCCCCTATGGACTTAATGGACTTTGCCACATCCTCCATATTCTTAGGAGACTGTGAAACCGTTTCCTTGAACTGCTTAAACTGTTCCTGTGCCTGTCTGAGACCATTCACAGCTTCCTCATACTGACCGGTATCAAACCGTATCTTTCCACTCTCCATACCGCTGACAGTGGCTTTGTACTTATTGATCTGGTCTATGAGTTCCTGAATACGTCTATTAGCCGGATTTGTGTTTGCCTGATTGAGACTTTCGTTTAAGTTTGTCTGTCCGGCTGCTGCACTTTGTCCGGCAGTTCCGAGGTTGCTTTCCTCTTGTGCCAACTGACTTGCCGCTGATGCGGCACCGTTCATTGCTGCCTGTGCCTCTTCTGATGCAGTCGCAACGCTTTCTGTGGCTGCCGTTGCTTGCTGACCGTTCTCCAAAGGCTGTACACGTCTCTGTGCCCCCTCAGAATCAATTCTGATGCTGACGCGATTATTCGATCCGAGGTTTCCAAGTGCTGTGCTGACTTCCTTTACAGTAGCCGCAACCTCTTTTAATTTCGCCGTATCAACTCCTGACAGAGACTTAATGGATGATGCAATGCTTCTCATACCACTTCCGGCATTTTTAAGATCATCTCCAACGCCGGAGAAACCACGCATTACATCAAGAATCTGTTTTAACTTTTCTGTATCTAATCCCTCAGTGATTTTCTTCATTGAGGCAAGAGCTTTTGTTACTTTATCAATACCACCGTCTGCCTTATCAGTGGTGGCTTCTATTTCCAATAAAATGCTATCTACTCTGTTATCAGGCATTTTGCCACCTCACTTCGTAAAACCCTGTCCGTGGGTGGTATTGTTTGTCCGTAAAATAAGAAAACATGGGGAACTGCGCCGGACTTGCGCTGTTTCGGTTCGTCAACCTATCCCCATGTAATCAGCTACTTTTCTCTTCGCTGTCTCAATCGCTTATTATGTTCTGCGGCAAAGGCAGCGAATCTGTCTGCATCCGTCATTTTTGCTCCCGGCGGTGCGTCCTCTGTGCTGTTCATGCTTCTTGGTTGGCTTGGGTATGCCGGAGCATTTCTGCCAAGGAAGATTGCCATGGCATCTACGACATACGAACCAACGGACCACGCCAACGTATCTAAGGCTGTGGCCTGTTCTTTCGCTTCCATTTCTCTCTTCTTTTGGAATGGCTCTAATTTCGTAGGGTTTAATGTCCAAAAGGTCTCATAGGAAACTCCATAAAGGAGAGCGTTGGGAAGCCAAACTTTATTGATAATCTCTGTAAATGTTTTGTATTTACTGAGATCTATTTCCTCTACTCTGTTGCCGCCTTGGTTTTCTTTCCTCCGCTCTTCGGAGGTTCCTCGGCTTCCTCGCCAAAACCCGCGGTTTTCATTGCCTCCGTAAAGGCTTCCATGACTTCATCCATGGAACCGCCGTACTTCAAATGTTCGCTCAGTATCTTTCCGGCTTTTGTGAGATCCTTTGTGCCGGTAAGGACTGCGATGATCGCTCTGATTGTCTTAAAAATCTTCATGTTCTCTCTGGTATCATCATCCAGAAGTCCCATTACATCTACATCGTGATCTTCCAGATCACACATAAGGTTTGTAAAATCGAGATCTGCTACTTTAATCTCTTTAGGTCCATTCGCTGTCTGTAAAATCATACTTATTAACCGTCCTTTCGTTAATTTGTCCTATTTGTACGGCAGAGGATTATTCCCCTGCCGCTGTTTCACTTTTTCACGCTGTTACATAATGAAGAGCCTCTTCGCCCTCATCAGTAATGGAGAATGACATTTCTCTCGCATTGTTGGAAGATCCGCTTGTCGGATATACTGCCATAACACCGGCCCACTCCCATTTGCCGTCAACACCCTCTTCTCCAAACCATAACTGGTATTTATCAACTTTTCCTGCTTCCTGCAGATCCAAGAGTTTCTTGTAATCAGCTTTCTCATACCATGCTTTGAAAGCAAGATCCCCTGTGTCCTCGATACCGTTAATGGTTCTTTTCTTAGTATCGGAAAGTGTTGTAACATCGAGTTTTTCCTTTTCTCCACCGAGATCCGGGTACTCAGTAATGTCGATCAACTTCTCAAATGTTCCGGGAGCATCTGCTTTCTCGTGCATGAGATATGTCACATTTGTACATTTTGCCATCTTCGTTCTACCTCCTTGTGTTTTCCTTTGCCTAAGAGGTAAAGCCTTGAATTTATTAAAACCACCGGCAGACACCAGGCGAGTGCTTTTCGGGAGCGACCCTAGCCGATGGAGTTAATCATGTTTCCAGTTTTGAGAATCTGGTAAGGAATTGTGAAATGGAAGTATCGCTTACATTCTCCACAGGGGAGAAGTAGTCGCAATGAAATCCAATCCCTACCATATATTCCCTTGCGGAATTTGCTAACTTCCGCACTTCTGAGGCGGATTTGTTTGAATAGAATTTGACTTCCAATCCAAGATTGATACCGTCCTCTGTATTTGAAAGTGTGGATAACGCTCCGTCTCCGCCTATCTGTTTGAAATACATATAGGGGAATGACGGTGGTGTAGCTTTATACACCTGTCCTCCTTTCAAACTGCTGTATTGTTTCTGCAAGTCTTTCAGGAGGTTCGTAAAATACAAATTCACATTGTCCTTAACCATCCTTGAATACCTCGCTTGTTATTTTTTGTGCTTCTTTCCTCAGATATTGTGCCGTCTCATACATGAATGGTCTTGACGGCATACCCTCTGTAAATCGCCATGTGCCATCATCAGCCGGATAATACCAACCCTCTCTGCCGTCTTTCGTGGTAAAGATTGTTGCACCGGAATTGTACGCCCAGTTCATTATTGCCTTGTACTCTTCGCTTGGGTGGGAACTGTCCCTACCCTTTACTCCAGTACCGAACTCAATGTACTTGCAATACCCTCCGGCACTTATGATTCCAACTCCCTCTGCCTCATCCAGATAACCGATAATGGAAGATCTTGCTGTACCGGTATCAACCGGAACTAGCTCCTGTGCCTTTTCAACTCCAAGGTCTGTAAGTCTCTGTATAAGTTTCTCTGCGCATTTGTGTATACGCTCTTTCCGCTTTTCCAGTTTCTTAATGGCCTCATCTATGCTGTCCGGGTCAAAGGGATTGATCGTTATTTTGTCCTGCATGGATATTCCCCTTAATCTTCCGTATCGCCCATAGATTCTGTTGCAAATCATGTTTCGGGCAGACACATATATAATCTGGTTCCGTGTCCGTGGACCCGTCCTCATTGAGAACAGGAACCACATCTATGAAGAGTTTTGAGTATTCATCAATCGGCAATTTCTGTACGGTTGATATGGTCTTGTCATAGACAATATCTTTACCAAACGGAGAATCCTCTGCATTTCCTGAGTTCGGACTTACTCTCGCAAGCACACGAACCGGATTTGAATACTTCGGTATGCTCTCCCCAGTAAGGTTGCCATCCTCATCCACTTCGTCTACCGTTCCGTCATAGGTCTGGTAATAAAAGGGGACTTGGTTCAATCTGAGGTCTTTAAGTCTCAGCTTAGGCATTGCCATCCCTCCTTAACAGACCGACATAGGTTTTGGGTGGAATCTTCGCCAAGGCCAACTCAATATCTTTCTTACCTGTCTGTCCCCAGTTCCTGGTAACTCCAAGTTCTGTGTGAGATACAAGTCCACCCCTCGCATCGTCAGAGTTTATGGCTTTTGCCAAATCATAGATTTCAAACTCATACCGGTTATAAAACCTCTCCAACTCTGCCTCTGTCGGAATATCATCATCCGCCCAAAAGTGTTGATTTGCAGCCTGTTTCTGAGCTTTCACAAGGAGGACGGCAATCTGTTCGTCAGTGAGAGTTTCATCATCTAAGATGACTTTCAACAATTTAGCGTCCATAATCCGTCCTCACTTTCTTACCCTTGCTGAGTTAAAAACTCTGCGATCAGCTTTGCTTTTACGGTTTCTTTCATGTCATACCCACGTTCCGTTGCGATAGCCTTAATCTGTGCCACTGTCAGAGCATTAAGTTCTTCCTCTGTATACTTCTTTGTGACATCAGTAACCGTCTCTTCTGTGCTCGCATCTGATGATGTGGAAACAGAAGAATCGGCTACGATACGGGAACCACCGTCAAGGGTATGACCTGTTATTCCCCCGGTTTTGTGGTTGCTGTCAGTTTGCTCGGAAGATCTGTGGAAATATTTGTGAACTTAGCACTCATCCACTCAGGACCGTGATCCAAACCAATCTGTCCGAAAATCTGATATGTTTCTCCTGCACCAGTCTTTGCAAGCTGCTCCAGGAAGAAATTGCCCTTGCCAGGAACCATCTGATGAACCGGAGCCATGATGGACGGATCGAACAGAACGGCTGTACCGGTAGGCATAGTATCAAACAAAGCAACTGCCACTTCTCCAAGAGGGGTAACTACTGTCTGTAATTTGATACCGTTCACTTCTCTTCCAAGGGGAACGATTGTAAGGTTGTTCTGCTGCGCATCAAGGTTAAGCTGCAACATTGTAGTTGCATCAACTCCGAGAACAATGTTGTCTGTCTTTGCGCCCTGATCGTGGATGGACTTTAATCCCTCTGCTACAAGCCAGTATGTGAGAGGCTTTTTAGCAAGATCAAGTACGTTGGTTGTGATAGCTGTCAGAAGTCCTCTTGTTTTATTGGCCTCTGCATCAGTAGTTGCCTTTGCGTACTTTCCGTTGATGAATGTGTACTCAATATCCTGTGCGATCTTTGCCATTCTACGAGAAACCTGAAATGCAAGCTCGTCCATAGGGTTTGCCTGCTGACCGGCCACATTGATACCCTGCAGTGTACCCATGTTACTCTGCTTTCCGTAAGAAATCGCAACGGATTTCTGGAAGATCTGAGTTACATTGGTAAGCTGGCTTCTAGTTACCATTTCCGGCTGTGGTGCAGTAAGGGATGCTGTTTCAGAAATCTCCGGCTGTTCGCCTGTTTCTGTGTTGTACTCCTGACCGCAAGTAAACTCTACATGATTGGTTACAAGAGGTCTTGCGCCAATCATAGTAGAGAACGGTGTTGCTGTCTGTCCTTTAGCGAATAACATTCCGCTAAAATTAGGAACAGCGAATGATGTTGCTGTGCCCTGTGCCATAATTCATTACCTCCTTTAGATTTATGCCTGCTGATTGTTAGCGGCACTTTGACTTAATATTGCAAGAATCGCAGCCTGTGAATCGCCTGCGTCCATTGCCTGTTTAATCTGTGCTGAATAGTCAACCTGACCTACGTTTCCAGACTGTGGCGTAGGCATCTGAGCCAAATACTGAGCACGGATTTCCGACTCTTTCTGTTTGTCTCTTTCCGCCATAAACTTAGTGATGTTTCCGGTAACAACATCCATGCTTCCCTCATACTCTGCTGTTGCCGTAGCCTTTGCCATTTCGGCCGGCATACCCATTCCTAAGTAACGCTCCGATGATTCCGCTACCGCTTTGAATTTTTCCAGTTCCTTGACATAAGCATCTCTCTGAGCCTGCTGTTCCGCTTTTGCCTCTGCCTCCTGCTCTTCGGCTGTCTGCTTAGCTCTAAGCTGTTTGCGAAGATTTCCCTCGGATGTACAAAGTTTGTCGTTATCGGATTTCAGTTTCGCATTTGCCGCTTTCTCCTGTGCAAGCTGTGCCATAAGGCTCTCAACGGTTACTTCTCCGCCGGAGTTGTTTTCCTCATGCTTATCTGTCTGAGGCTGTTGCTGTGTACCGGATGCCTGAGTGGGCTGATTCTGCGGTGCTGTCTGAGACTGCTGCTGTGTCTGGTTCTGAGTTGTTGTGCTGTTTACATCTGCCATAATTGACCTCCTGCGTTTGAACGGTTCTCTCCGTGTGAATTTCTGCGTTTTTTTACTTGCGTCTCTGCAAGACAATAGTTGTATGCGTTTGATGAGGGTTTTCTCTAACCCGTTATCTGAAAGGAATTACTCCCTCTGTAACCGAAAAAATGAGCCGGACACGATTTTCCATCACATCCGGCTCATAGGCTCTAACTGTATTCAGTTAGTTTTTCTTTGCTGCCTTTTTGGCAGTTGTTTTCTTGGTAGCAGTTTTCTTTGCTGTGGACTTCTTTGCTGCCGCTTTCTTATTGGCAGTTTTCTTGGCAGTATCTTTCTTTGAAACGGATTTCTTTGAAGCTGCTTTCTTCTTATCGTCCATCTTTTTCTTGTCTGCTGCTGTCTTTTTTGCAGTTGCCATTGGTTTTCTACCTCCTGATTTATAATTCTACGCACCGGCAGTTGATGATCTCATCTATCGGTGCGCCCATACTATCATCGAGCGGGAACATCATTTTGTACCCATTGATGATAAAAGGCTCGTTAATAGGAACTGTTTGGCCGTCCGCCTCCCAGTGGCTAACCCGGACACGTTCATCCCTCATGCTTACCCATGTGTGGGTATTCTGTTTCTTATCCACAAGGTTCTGATGATTTATCCAGTTATATATCCAGTTTGTCTCATTTAGGGCAATCTCTGTAGCTCTGACATCAGAGAACATTCTTTTCACACTTTTGGGAACATCCTCTTCATTCATCATGCCACCGGTCATACGAGATATTTTATATTTATCGTTGCCGTTGGCATTTGCAACTGCCCTCTCTGTGGCTTCCTGAATATACTTTGCAAATCTGTATGCCTTTTCCCTTACTTCTGTGTCGTACTGATATTCAGGCATCATGGCAAAATAGAGATCCATGAGTTCATTTTCATAATCAGCACTCGTCTTTTCGTAAAGGAAAATGCCGGAAATAAGATTGAGGAACTGTGCTTCAAAGAAGTCTACAAGTGCATTTATAAACTCCTTGGCGGTTTTCTTCCGGCGGAGCTTATCGTCTTTGAGAATGTTCATTTCGTCAAAGTATTCAACCGGATTATACATAGTTCACACCGCCTATTCTTCTACCATTGCAGTCTTACTTGGCTGCTTAGATTCCTCTGTCTTATCTTTTTCCGTGTTGTTCTCCCCACCGTTCCCCTCTTCATCCTTGTATGCGTTAGGGTTCGGTTGCTGTGTATTTTCCTCCTTGGAGGCAAGTTTCTTCTGTATGCCATCAATAATAGGCTTACTATCAACCCATGCCTGTTGTGGATCTGTGAACAGTCCAACAGTGTTAAACGATGTAAGACCGTCTACTCCGGCATTAAGCAATGCCACAAGGGAATTGGTCTTAGACACCAAATCATAGGTTTTTGTACGGCAGAAACGGATTTCAACATCTGCTGTCTCTATATCTTTCAGACCGTCATACGGTCTCTGATCTGTCTTAATGATTTCGATTGCCAAATCAATGAGCTGCATTTCCGGCTCAGTGAATAACTGTTCAACCGTCTTAGCGGAAATCTCCAAACACTGCCATCCATTGGATAACTGCATCGCACCGGTGGTTGAACCGCCACTTGCCTCCTGCCATGATGGTGTAGAGGTAATCTGCTCCAACTGAGAATTGAGATGATCCACAAGTTTCTGAACCTCACTCTCATTCAATGTCTGATTGAGGTAAGTGATCTTTGCTTCCTTGCCGTCCCCGGTACTCTTTGTCATAATGACTCCATCGCCGTCTACGAGGTTTTTCTTGCCCTCTTCGTTTACCTGGCAGTTGTGCATCCAGAGTAAACTCTGAACGTGTTGCAGAATATCATTGATACGGTCAGAATCCACAAGATTCATTGCATCCATCAGTGGGATAACCTTTTCAAAAATACCCATGCGGTCATTCAGATAAAATTCAACGACCGGTATTCTTCGGAGTGGGTTTGGTGCGATATTCTCTTTCAGATGATAGTCTGTCGTGTTCAACTCATGCTCAATGGTATAGCAGAAATTCTTTGAGTATGCCGTAAGAGTAATTGTTCCATCATCATGTACGGAATAGGTGCATCCTAGCACCGGTTCTCTATATGCGTCATTTGAGTACACCACAAAGGTTGTAAGTGGACTTGGAACCAATAGCTCAAATGGAGAATATCTGCTCTTATTTCTGTTCGGCAGCATCATCTGGTAGCCGACACCACAGATAAATAGGTTTCTTCCAAGGGCAATATCTTTTGCCGCTTTGCTCTGCTCCTGCATCATTTTATTGAGCATGGCGATCTTCAAATCGTCAATATTCTCTCCATCGTCCTCATCCTTTTTTCTCAAAAATCCGAATAAGGCTTTCTTCTGTTTCTTTGTCGGTTCTATCTTTGCTCTCTGCACGAAAGTGATCGGGTTGGAAAAACAATATCCCAGATGCACGTCCACAATCTTTGAAGCATTGTTTTCTACGACTGTGGCATTGAGATCCGGTCTGATTTTCTTTTCACGGTTAAGAATTGGCTGATTGCCTTTCTCGTACTCAAAAAGAAAAACTTCCTGTGCCACATTCTCCTGGTGTTCCATAAACGCCTTAGATACAACCGATATGATATTGTCTTTCGTAATTTCCCTCTCATCAGTCATTAACATTCGTCTACCGAGAGTTGGACGGTTGCTTGCGTACATGAAGTTTCCCCTTTCTGAATAAAACAAAAGAACCGATCAAGTCTACTTATGACTTAACCGGCTCAAAGGCTCTTTGCTTAATTCTATTTTTATTACTTCCTTACATCCACGGCAGTTTATAAAAATCGTGCCGGATGCTCCGGGTGCTTTCTTGAAAAGAAGTTTTTCACGGTTTGCCCGCGCCTTACATACAGGGCAGTATACGTTTTCCGTTTCCAATATAGCTGCTCCTTTCTGTATGTGGATAGTTGCGTGGATGGGATTTGAACCCACGACCGTCTGATTAAAAGTCAGATGCGCTACCGAACTGCGCCACCACACATTACTGGGCGGCTCGCCACCGCCCTATCCTACAATAATGGAGGAACCCATGGCCTCTCGAAAGAGGCAAGAGCCGAGAGTGGGAATCGAACCCACAACCTTTTGATTACAAATCAAATGCTCTGCCAGTTGAGCTATCCGGGCTTACCAATATGGAGTAGCGTTCACTACTCCATATCAAGAAAGGGATAATCCACCAACGTCTATACCAAGACACCATCATTTTAACAAAAAAGGAACAACCACGCATTAGAATATCGGTGAAACCGATATTTTAATGCAGTCATTCCTTGTTAAATGATAAAATTAAAATTTTATGATGTAATTGAGTTCGTTATTATATGTCTTTTGGTTCGTAGTCAACGCAGTAATCATCCCAGGATGTGACCGCTCCATAGCAATCACTTTCCTCATTGGCGCATATCCAATCCGTTGTCCCATTAAAATTATCATGCCAAGCACATGATCCGCAATTTCCGTTACATTCCATTCTGCATCTCCATCAATCTCTGTGCCTCTTCCGGGCTACATACCGTCACTCCGGTTTCTTCCTCACATTTTTTAACCATGCCAGCTCCGTCTCCGGCGTAATCCTCCCAAATATGCTGAGATTCCACGAATATATCATTGATACGTTTATACCCAAAGCCATGTGTGCGGTGCAACGCAATGGCGATAGCTGCGTATATCTGTGGAACCATCTGGTCTGCTGCGGTAGCAACATTCTGGGAGCGGTTTCTTCTGGCGATTTCATTCAGAGAATTTATCAGCTTATTATTCTTTCCCATCGTCTCCGCTCTCCTTATAACTTCTCAATGCCTTTTCCACACGATCCGCAAATTCTGATGTTGTAACTGTCGGCGTGCCAGATAAAGCACTCATCACTGTCTGTATCTCTTTTTCGCTCACAATACTTACCTCTTTTTCATCCCTCTGATAGTATGCTTTTTACGGTTTCCTACAAATCTACCGCCGCCCTTTGGATTTCCGTAGATAAATGCCGCCATATTGCCACCGGACGGTTTCTGCGTGGTAGGTTTGAAATCTGCCGATGCAGTTTCCTCCATAGGATGTAACGATGGCGTTTCTGGTTTATACTGAGGTCTCCATACCATGACAATCTTATTCTCTTTAGGATCGACAAATCCAATTTCATTTTCAAAGATAGTAAGATTAAGTCCATGCCGGATGCAAGCCTCTTCGATTTCTTTCTGTACCTCAACTGCTTTTTTCTGCGCTTCTGTCATTATATCTTCTCCTTTCATCGGTCAATCTCACACCTCATCCTCCTAAACTTTCAGTTTTTCAATTTCTTCAAGGACCGTGGTATACTCGGCATTTATAATCTCAATCAGTTTATCTCTGGAATTTTTAATGTTGGCAGCATAGGTTTCCAATATCAATGCCATTGTCTTATTTGCCTCTTCCTGACTGAGTAAGGTTGCTGTATCTCTGCCTCCATCTGCGTGAATATAGAGTTTGGCCTGTCCTTGCTGATCCGCATTGTATGCTTTCATGCCTTGAATTAACGTAGTTGCCTCTGTACTCACGGAATCTATTGTTCCAAGGTATGATCTGCACATTTCATAATTTGTAGTGTTCATATTTCTGTAAACCTCTTTCCGTCTGCATATCGTCTGTCAATAATCGTTTTTTATAAAACCTTTTCGTTGAGCGCAACTCATGCAGTAATTGTATCTGCCGTAAATGATTCCTCCGCATCCCCTGCATTTATGTCCTCGCTCTATTGCTTTCCCATACGGTTGTCCTAATGCGTAATAGCATTTCCTGCAGTATGTGTAATGATCCTGACAATAGCCTCCGCATCTTTGACAAAATGCCATTTTTAATTACCATCCTTTCTATCCATCAAACACTGGAAGAATTTTTCAATTTCGTCTTTGAGTTCTTTTGAATCTGTTTCAAACACAACCTTGTATTCTTTCTTTCTGCTTCCGTCTTTCAGTTCTATATCATCACTATTTGAATACCACGATTTCATATCAGTTTTCCTCCGAGTATCTAACGCGTTCTGGATTCACTTTCATGGCACACTCCCGGCATATAAATTGATTGGAATGGTTCTTGATAAGGCCAAGATACGGTTTTTCCTCAGAACCGAATTTATATCCGCACGCAAAGCACTTATCTAATCCTCTATTCTTAACTCCGAGTGACTGTCGGAACATTAGTGTTTCTCCGATTGTACTCTGCCACTTGGCGCAATCATAGATTTCATAATTCCTTACGGTTGTTTTTGATATTTTCATCTACCGTCCTAACCTTTCCTGAATGATTTTCTGTCCATCTTCACTCTCATAAAACCTTTGAATTGTTCCGAAACAAAACCTCACTCCATCAGGGATCGGCATATAAGTAAGCAGCTCTCCGGTTTCTAATCGCATTTCGCAGGATTTAATTCCGAAAATCTTTGATTTACACGTCAACTGAAACTTGTGTTTACAGGTCTGTTCTGCCATCGTCCTCTCCGATCTCCGAGAACTTCGTGTATATCCTGTTCTCAGCGTAGTAGATGTTATAATCTTTCTGCCGGATGTAATGCCACAATCCTTTTTCGTGACCGGTTTTCAGAAAGTCATGGTTGTAATACTCCGTCTCATACCGCTCATTAACCATCTGCCGGAAACTGAGTTCATCTATCTGGTCTGAGGAATGAACAAAGTTTGAAATCTTGGTAATGTCCTCTTTCGATAATTTCTCTGTTGCAACGAACACTACTCTTACGATTTCCGTTCCGTGTCTCTCCACACGTTCCAAATCTTCAACAGATTGCAGATGATACACCACTCTTTTGCAGAAATGGTACGGAAACTCCGACTCTGTGTAGCTCGTGTGCATTTCCATTGGAATACCGGCTTTAATGCAGATACCCATAACCATTCCGAGATACATAGGCACAAGAGGATTGTCACTATACCGGTAAAGCGGATCTCCACCGCCGGAGATAGATACGATATTCGCTCCGGTCAATGTAATGGCATCCTCCAATTTATCCAGACCGTCCACCGTGGATTTCGGCACTTTAATTCCATTCTCCCGGATTATGCAGTAAGGGCATCTGCCGTGGCAACCAAAGTTTGTTATTACACTCAGGTATTTATCCATTGATTGAATCCTCCCATAATTTATCCACAAAGGTCTCTTCTATCCTTGCCAGAACCTTATCAGCTTTCACATCACTTTCAGGAACTTCGTGATAGATATATGTCTGCATGATTGCATTTGAGCCAAAAGTACCCATGACAAAGGAAATGGGATTCCCAAACCTCTTGCAAAGGAAATACTCTATAAACTGATCGTGATGCTTATTCGCATGAACATACACATATCCATCATCTTCATATCCTCTGCCCTCATTCAAATCTGGATTGTAGTACACCTTATAGACCTTGATTGATTCTCGTATGACCTTTTCATCGTGTTCTTTCGCTTCTTTCTCATTATCAAACTCTTTTCCGTCTGATGTTGTGTAGATAGTCCTTTTCTTTACCATTCTAACCTCCAAATTCTAATTTTGATTGTTCATTTTCAATTCTCCATAAAAAATAGGTGGTAGTCATTCCGACCGCCACCTACTGTTACACACTCTATTCAACTGTGATGCAATCATATCTCTCAGAATTGATTGTATTCTCCATAGCCTCAACCGGATTGTAGCCAAGGTTCTGCAGGATCTGTTTGAATACCGTCACGGACTGTCCGCTTGCAAGCTGCACTCCCTTACGGTTGTGGTCTGCGTGGAATACATCGTGTCGGCTGTTCACATTCCAGAAGATGATGTTCGGAATGACATAACCGGCTTTATGGAACTTATTTGCCATCTTGTCATAGAAAGACCACTCGCGGTTTCCGCAATGATCTATTTCCATATCAGAGATAACCACGATTGCTTTTGGCATCTCTTCCTGCGGAATATTGTTCTTTTCAGCGATTGAAAGAACTTTCTCGAAAGCCGCTTTGAGGTCGGTGTTGTTGTCCCAATTCGCTCTATTCACATTATCAATCTTCTGTCTGAGTGTTTCCCCTCTCAGAATAACCGTCTCTGGTCTGTCAGAGAACGTCATAAACAGATTATGATATGCACCGGTATTTCTCTCTGCAAAATAGATTGCAAGTCCGATTGATGTTGCCATAGGTCTGCCTCTCATGGAACCGGACACATCCGCCATTACAAGAACATTGGAACCCTCTTCTACATAATCCGGCAGTGCTTTCCACTGTGCTTCAAGGACTTTGCTGTTCTCTCTGCCGTATAAGAATTTCTCAACAATATCGTAAGGGAATAATGTGGACGCATTGATCTTTGCATCTCCCTTTTCTACCTTACCGATAAATTCATTGAATCGTGCCTCATCATGTTTCATAAACGCCTTGCGGTAAATCATCATCGCACGGCTCGGAACTTCCGGGTATTTAATCTCGTCCCACTTTCCGGCGGACATAAGGCTTTCTACAACGCCGATCTGTTTTCTCATGCTACGGACGATTCTCTTGAAATTGTAGACCGGATAACCGAGTTTCTGTGCGGTCATAACGCCAAGCCTGCGTGTTTCCTTACTGCTTGCATCCGCAGTCTTAATCCACTTTGCCAATAAGGATATTGCCTTGCCATCATTGAGGTTCTTCAAATCTTCCTCAAACTGTTTCTTCATGGCAGCCCACATATCTTCCTCTAACGGAGTTCCGATCAGAGAATACATATCATCATATCTTCCGAATACTCCAATCAAATCAAGGTTCGGTCTGAGTGCTTCCGGGTGTTTCTCCGCCATGTAACGGATGATTGTTCTGAAAGTCTTTCTTTCTCCAAGACCTCCACGAATATCCCTTGCATAGAACGCAATCTTTGTGGCAAAAAGAGCATCCTGATTGTATGCCTCTGCGAACAGTGTTTCGATTCTGCCCTCACCAGCTTCTCTCAGGGATCCGATTGTGCCGAACAAATCCAGTCTTGCGTCTCCTGTGGTATTCAAAGCCACAGCACCGTTTTCGGTTCTGGTAAATGAACCGTCTTTTCTCATTGCATCTGCGAAGCTCATTGTTTCCTCTCTTTCCAGGACTCTCATTTGTGGAATTGAACCACTTCACATTGTTTTGCAGACATTGTTTTAACCATTGTGATTGCTGTAGGAGTCCCATAATAAAATTGTTTGTAAGATCATTCAGGACGCTATTGGTTTTTATGATTAACAGTCATATCCAATAATTTGCTGTGAGCGTCCCATATAAAGTTTTATGCCTATCTGGCTAACTTTTTAAGTTCATACCGTCTGTTATGTATCGCACCAACAGAACGACCTATTTTCTCGGACAGTTCAGAATCGGTAATCTCATGTTTGATTACCAGTGCATCTTCCTCCGCAGTCCACGGATGAGACGGATATAGAAATGACGTTTTGCTGTAATATCGCCTATGCTGTCTCTGACACGCCTTATGATACTTTTCCATATCCCTATAATCTTCTTTTCGGTTCATAGGCAACCTCATTTCTTTACATGACGCTGTTTCAAACGGGAAAATATTGTCAATGGAATTTTCTGTTTTGAAAGATTGCTGTAAGCGTCACTTAATTGCCCCGACAGGACTTGAACCCGTATGCTCGATTGCTGTGCGGAACACAAGCGTTATCGCAGTCATGTTCCCTCCGGTTTACCATAACCGGCAATCGGGGCAGAGACGAGGGACGGAATCGAACCGCCGACACATGCCTTGGATTGGAATGAGATTGCTGCTGAGATCACTAACATGATCTGCGTATTCATATCATTGCTCTACCATCTGAGCTACCTCGCCATGTGGCACGTCTTATTGATTTGTAAGGACGTTTGTGCCATCGCCTTGATTGGAGAGAGTTGGATTTGAACCAACAATGAAGCAGGCCCCAAGCTGTAAGATTTGCTGTCAGCATCACAAACATGATGTATTGTACATAACTGCCGCGTCTACCGTTCCGCCATCTCTCCATATTTTGTTTTACGGCGTTTTGATTGGTCTGTGGCTTCAATCGCAATCTCCTCGACACTATGGCGTATTGATTTTCCGCACCACCGGCTTTCCACACTAGCCTCAAATCATTAAGTCACTGGTTCTCTTGCTTCGTGACACCGTATTAAGTTGTGTGGGAGGGAATCGAACCCCCATCTCTTCGTTATCATCGAAAAAAGAATTATTGCTGTCCGTGTCACATGGAGCATGACAACCGCTTATAATGTTCTCTCCATTGAACTACCACGCAAGATTGCGGAGACAGGATTTGAACCTGTGACCTCCGGGGCATGAACCCGGCAAGCTACCACTGCTCCACTCCGCTATAATGTAGCCTCGCCCCTAGGCTACTTTGTAAGTTCTGCTATGTCGTTCCTTGCTTTCCTCACTTAACCGGTGCTAACTACGACAGTATGTGACCGGCGGACTTGATTAAATATTTCCGTACACCCGCTTAATGCCCCTCATTGGCGGTTCTGCCGAGACCAATGGCAATGCCGATAGAAAATATCTTTCGGGAAATCTCTCTAACCCAACTGGTTTAGCGTCCGAAGTCAGGACGGCTTTTTATAATACTCTGGATATTGTCTTTCCAGAATTGTTCAGAATAAATACAACCTTGTCCTCACAACCAATTCTGCTAAATACATAGCTTTCATCATCAGTTGTTACGACTACGAGATTATCGTTTTCTTCTAACGCAGGATCTCCGAGATACCAAGTAATGTTGTCTCTGCAAAAGCCGGCCTTTTTAATCTCATTCTCAACGCGGTTATAATTCTCTTTTCTCGCGTAAAGTTCCTCGTCAGCATCTTTGCAATTCTTTGTGTCAATCAACTTTGACTTCAAATCTCCTACTGAAAAACTTTCGATAATTCTTGATTCCATAAGGATTAAATTGTCTGAACCTTTCTTGCCTATCTGTAATATCATTTCGTTTCTTCCTTTCTGTCTGAGCCTTTCGGCTTTATTTTCTCCGTTCCGGACCGGATATTGGATAGGTAAGGGATCGAACCTTACACTGGAATATTACGATAGTCGCAGATAGCCTCATGTGTTTGGCGCATACGGATTTTTGAACCTATCGTATCGAAGGTGGGTGGCTGCCATTCCTGCTTGTTTCAATCACTGCCCTTTGCGTTGTTGCCACATCTGGACGCACCTTTTCCTCAACCGTACTAATATTGCAGTTACCCTTTACTGCCTACTATCCAATTCTGAGACCTCCTCCACCGGTGGAATACGGCCTCATAGCGGTGCATATAGGAATCGAACCTATACGGCATTTCTGCCGGATGGCTTAGCAAGCCACTCCGCTACCATTACGGCAATGCACCATAACGACTCTATTGGGAATCGAACCCAAATTTTCCGATAGACAGTCGGGCGTAATAACCTTTATACCATAGAGCCAAAACCACAAAGTAAAATGCGACCTCACACCGCGGAATCGAACCGTTCCTTTCTCTATTGGTTTTTGGATAGAGAATGTGCAACCCATACACCTACGAATCGAACGTATCCTTTACTTTGCCACGCCGTGTTAGGGATTTGAACCCCAGAGACTTTTACATCCAGACGGTTTTCAAGACCGCACCCTCGACCAACCGGACACACGGCAGAGTAGTTTTCCCTTGGTAACGTACAAGTCGGAGATCCTCTTCCGCCGGTCGTAAACGCCCTTTCCTAACCTTTTCTGTCGTGGAGTGTTTTGAAAGAGTAAGTCAAGTGTCTCCAACTGGCAAGGTGGGGATCGAACCCACGACATTCTGATTAACAGTCAGACGCTCTACCACTGAGCTACAAGCCATTATTGGAGTAACAGGACTCGAACCTGCGCTAACCAACATCCGTAGTGTTGTGCTCTATCCATCTGAGCTATACTCCAATGCAGTCCGGCGGCAGCTTGGATGGTTGCCACTACCGAACCGATGCAACGTGTAAGACAGTTGCCAACAAAGGTATTTCATTTTTTAATGTGGTTTTCGGACCTTGCACCCCTCCACATGGTTCTCATAATCCACCGACTACATACTCAAAGAACCTTTGACGAGTCCAACTCTTTATCGCCTTACCTCGGATGTACGTTGTTATCGCAGTTCTCCGCCTCTACTACATTCCTCTGCGCCTGACTAAGCATGACGGCTCGATTGGTTACGGCTCACGCACATCTATAATCAGGTCTTTCTCGGAAGTTTCCACCGCCGCTTAAATCGCTGTAACGCTCATGCACTCTAAGCAGTAAATTTTCCGCACCGGAGTTTTTCTTAAAAACTCTTGGTAATGAAAAAGCACTTGGTGATCACCGGAACCTCGCCACCGCCAATTTTCTTTCCTGTTAAAGCCGGACTAAGAAAATCAGTTAAGAAATCCGCTCGTCCTACGGTGGGGAGTTGAACCCCACTTTCCCCGGCATGGTGTCCGTGGCATTTCCAGTTATGCTATCGTAGGCACCGTTGCAACAGTGGTCTTTAGCGTGACTTACGCAAGCTCTCCAATTTTAAGTCCTGTCGGCTTTCCCAGACTACTCACATAAGCCTCTCAGTGAGCATTGCAATCTCCCTATTTAATGATTGCTTACCACGGCTTTCGCCAATACTTTTCAGCCGGAACACTAAACCAACTATAAACAGTCAGCGTTATTCTCAGTTGAAATGTTCGATGGGAGAATCGAACTCCCGTCCCCACCGTGAAAAGGTGGTGTCTTGACCGTTTGACTAATCGAACAGAGGAGCGTTCCTTTTTACCGAAAGGCAATTAACCGCACAAGCGTAAACGGATTCCTGATATTGATTTTTTCTTGCAAGATTACTTTCTCGGCTCATTACACCGAAATGGGCGAAAGAGGAATTGAACCTCCAATGTTTACCACGAGGGAACGGATTTACAGTCCGCCGCAACACCACCAATCGTTGCCGTTCGCCCGGAATTTTCTTTGTATCGCCAAGAACATTAGGAAAGAAGCGGTGGGAATCTTGATCGCTAGAGCTGCACCCACAGGTGGAATCGAACCACCACACTACACCAAGTTCGCTCCGATCATTTAGCGATTCACTTCATCTTTCAGTGCTTTACCGGCTTTGAACTTAGGTGCTTTGCAAGCCGGAATGGAAATCTCTTTTCCGTTCTGAGGGTTCTTGCCAACTCTGGCAGCACGCTCAGTCACTTCAAATGTTCCGAAACCTACCAACTGCACTTTTCCACCCTTTCCAAGTTCTCCGCCTACGATCTCAACAAATGCGTTGAGTGCTTTTTCAGCGTCACTTTTGGAAAGTCCGGCATCGTCAGCCATAGCCTGTACTAATTCAGCTTTATTCATTGCCCTGTACCTCCGTTGTTGATGAAAGATCTCCAATGTCTACGATTGTGTCCGTGCCGTCAGATAGTGATACTTTCGGCAGTGCGCCGTCCCACTTCTCCAAATACATCTGCTGCAAAATCTTATTCGTCAGTGAATCATTCAACAGTTTATTGGCGTCCGCTTCCCCCTGCGCTTTAATAACGGCAGCATCAGCTTCGCCCTGCGCCTGAGTAGTTTTTACCTTGGCATCTGCCTCAGCGGCCTCGATTTTTTTCTTATTTTCGATCTGCTGCTGTTCATAAGCCAACTGTGCGGTCTGTTTTTCAGCGATTGCCTGATTGTAACTGTCCTCAAAATCAGTATTGGCAATTACTACCTTGTTGATGATTACTACGTCCTCTCCATATTTCTCATTGAGGGCTTTCTGAATGTTCTGCATGGAAAGAGGTTCTACGATTCCTCTATTCGTTGCATCTGTTGAGGCCAAGGACTTGCTGCTTGTCTTGATTGCGGAAGCCACAAGTGTCTGCGTTACAAGGTTCTCCTTATAGTTGCTGACGTTTGCATAAATCCATGCGGACATTTCCGGGTTGATCTGGTATGTAACTGTAATGCCGTCATAATACAGTGACGTTCTTTCCGATGTTTCAGACCAAATCTGTCCGTCAAAAACAATGTCCTGCTGCTTGTTGTTGACTTTCTCAATCTTCTGGATGAATGGGATCTTCCAGTTTGCGCCGTTCTGTATTGTTGTCTCATCAATCTGTCCGAATGTGCTTTTAACTCCGGTATATCCGGTCGGTATAATCACGAGTGAATTACCTACTCCGAATACAATCAGACCAACAAGTGCCACAACAACAAAACCTTTTGGGAATTTTGCTTTCTCATTTCCCTTTTCCTCGATTTCATACTGTTTTAACGAACACCCTGCAATGATGCCGCCGAAGAAAAGTATGATTCCGATGATCGTCAAAATGATACTCATTCCGTTCTCCTTTTCCGTTTGTATTGCTACCTCTGGTAGCCGTCACGGTCATGCGCTGGACATTCCGTTTCTGTTCTGCATCGGCGCACTCAACCACCTTACTTCGTCTGGTCTATCTTGGTGTAGCTTCCATTTACCCGGGAAATGCCAGATCGCCATGCGTGGACCATCAGGGACTTGAACCCCAGACCATCCGGTTATGAGCCGGACGCTCTAACCAACTGAGCTAATGGTCCATACCTCACACTCAGGGAGATTTGATGTGAGGTTTCGGAGGATTATCATAAGTGGGAACCCTCCGATGTAGGATTGCTGTCGGGGAACAGTAATCCCGAGTGGGAAGTGTTGGTGTCGAACCAACTCCTATGGATTTTCAGTCCATCGCTTCTACCGAGTTAGCTTACTTCCCATATTACGGCACTGTTACTGTGCCGTAATGGTTAGGAGAAACTTTAATGCCAAATACCTTGTGTTCACTCCGCTTAACTTATGTCCGTGTCACTTGGTATGGTCGTAGTATAGCCTACTGAACATTGTTTGTCAAGTGGAATAAACAATATTTTCAAAAAAATTTGTTTTTCTGTGTGCAGTCGGCTTTACAACCGTTTTTCTGAACATCAGAAATCAACTTGCTTACAGGGATTTTGAGAAAATTTGCTATATCGTATATCTTGTCGATTGACGGATAACTTTTGCATTGTTCCCAATCGCTCACGGTATTCTGCGCCACATGAACGCCCGTTGCAAGTTCGTGTTGTGTAATTCCCCTATTCGTTCTTTCTTTTTTCAAGTTGGTGGCGAAACTATATTGTCCCATGCTATCCCTTTCTATATTCCTAAGTCACTTCTCTTTACTACCTGTCCCTCTCCGCCAAGAAGAGCATCTACAAACTGGGCGAACATTGCCAGAGTGTCCGGCGCATCATCATGTTTATTCTTTCCGAGCTGTGTATAACTGCAAAGGAATGACATCATCACACCGTAATCACTCTTAGGCTCATATTCTGTAATATCCTTGAATATGACGTGTTCCTTAACCCATGAAGAATTGACGATGATCTTGGTCTCTTTGTTCTGAGTAGTGTATTTCTTCGTGATATGGCATCTGCCGCCTTTTGCTTTGACAAGTCTCTCAACTTCATTTGCGGTTCTGCTACCCTCTTTGTTGCTCTCGAACTGTGCCTGCTGTACATGATGCTTAACAAGCATATCTGAGTTGAGTTCGTCCAAGGTCCCAGGGTCGATGTTTTTGAATACCAGATCTTCCAGATAGTATCTGTCTCCGTACTGATAGAAAACTCCGAGGAAATTGTAATCTGTACCGGTGTCCTTGGTATCGCAGATTGCCAATATAGAATCCGGTTCTCTGTCCGGCAGTCCTCCGATATATCTCTGCAATTCTGTTGGATGATACAGAATACCCTCTCTCTCAATCGGATCGCTCTTATACAGGCAGCGATATGAAACATCATCCATCGACATTTCCATATCGTGGAAGTATTTCTCATCGAATCCAACATCATAATCGTAATCAAAGTTGCTTTTTCCGGTCTGAGGATCAATGTCTGGAACAGCAATGAACTCTGCCCTCGGATTGCCCTCATACATTCTTTCAAGCCGACCAATAACATCATGCACACTCCATCTGGTTGCAATGTGGATCTCTTTTGCTTTCTTCTTTTTACGAGATTTAAGGTCTGTGGTGTACTCTCCGTACAACTTATCCAGACGATCAATAGACAGAGCCTCTTCGATACCGGAAACCAAATCATCCACATACAGAAATCCCTCACAACGGGTAACACCGGTAAGGGAACCTCTAATTGGTCTGCAGGTCAGTGTCTTAAACGGTTGCCATCTTCCAAGGTTTATTGTCTCTTCTTTTGCGTTATTTCCCTCAAATACAATGTCCGGGAACACATCGCTCCAACAATATTCATTGCTGGTAATTATGTTGAGAACGGCATCATAGAACATTCTCGTCATAAATCCAGAATGGGAGGACATAAGGTTTGGCGTGTTTGGGTAATGCCCCATTACAAACGATATGAAAAACTCTCCCAGTGTGGTCTTGCCGGTGCCAGGAGGCATTGATATTGATAGAATATCCAACTCATCATCAATAAGCCTCTGCATCTTCTGTACAAGCCAATAAATCTTATTTCTTCGTGGCTGATAGTATCTGTCCTCTGGATCTCTGTTCTTTTCCACATAAAGCAGATAAGAGTCAAAATCCTTATGTTCCTGTGCCAAGAACAAAAGAGCCTTATTGTACAAATCGTAATATTTAATATCTCCTGTCGCACATAGTCTCAGTGCAAGGAATCTGACCTTATTCGCTAATTTCCGTGAAAGTTCTTTATCTTCCCGAATAACCTCATTTGCCATTCCGAGTAAGGACAGAAGATTGTCATAGTCACTCAGATCGCTTTTCAGAAGCCTTACGATAATCTCTTTATTCGATAGTTCGTGGTGAGCCATGAAAATTCATCCTTTCTCACGGCTCTACACGGCTCTGTAATATACCTACGGCATAACGATTTTAACTTTCGCATCCACAATAATTCCACATTTCATAGGATCATCATATGTTTCAAACTGAATTGCGCCATTTTCTTTAAGTGCTCTGC
>ENA-UEQN01000553-UEQN01000553.1-human-gut-metagenome-genome-assembly--contig:-NODE-553-length-33904-cov-151.869128_pt1 | contig 33904 bp, 64 predicted proteins | sample MGYA00242940_ERZ507944 | MGnify/ENA primary metagenome ERZ507944 (study PRJEB26167, sample SAMN06115449) | human gut metagenome | host: Homo sapiens | place: China:Fujian | collected 2015-08-20... | reverse complement strand
GGAACTTGACCGTGTGGATGCTCATATCCATGCACAGGAAATATATTATAGAGAACTTTGCAATGTATACAGAATCGCAAGTACATACGGGAAAAGGAGTGCAAAATCGTGAGCAGAGGATTTCACAGTGACGATGAATTACGGGAGATGGAAGAGCATCCAGGAGAGATGTCAAGGCATATCGGACGGACGAAACCGTATGACTGCAGTTATCCGGTGATAGCGGAGAGATCAAAGATACATGCAGGAAGAAGTGAGAACCATGAAGATATATGCCGTGAAGAATGACAAGGACAGCTACCCGAATATTGGGGATGGGCTGTTGGAGGTCTCAGAAAGCCGACCGACATTCTTCCGACTGGTGGGTAGTACCCGGCATTACCCTTACAGAGATTTTACTTTTTATGACTGTAACGGAGTGGCGATACCAAAGCAGTTTTTGAGAGCATGAGAAAGGAGCAAGGATGGAGAGACTGACAACTAACAAGAATGTATCAGATATGGGAATGGTTGAACTGGCACTTAATTGCTGTTACATAGCAAAGGATGGAAGTGGCAGATACAGAGATTATGAGATTGATATGGACGAAAGAGATTTCGTAAGAAAACTCACAACTACTTTGGTAGGAGAAGATTTGCCATTGCAAGACGAATCTTTTGACGAAGAAATGATGGACAACCTCGGGATTGACCCGTTTGCAGACGTAAGAGGTCTTATTGCGATATTCTACCGCAATATGTGGTCAATGGCAGAGTTGAGGGAAAAGTTGAAACGATATGAGGACGCAGAGGAACATGGAAGCTATGGAAAGTGGATTCCGGTGAGCGAGAGACTGCCGGAAGATTATGTTCCGGTCAATATCACATGGGTAAACCACAATCCGGATCCTTATTATGCAAGCATTAAAGATGTACCGTTCACAGCAACTGGTATCTGCTACAAGGGGAAATGGTACTGGTATTCGGTAGTATGTGAAGATTATCTCAAGGAATACGGAGAAAGATATGAAACAGACGCTGTTGATGCTGATATCGAGGTTACAGCCTGGATGCCACTGCCGGAACCGTATCGGGAAAGTGAGGTAGAATATGGCAAATAGGAACACACTGCATAGCAACAAATTGGATGCTTTTCGCAAATGGCTTATCAAAACCGGATGGACGATTGAAGAACCGAAAGGTATATGGGAAGTATTAAGAGCGAAAAAGGCAGGAAGACAGAATCCCTTGATTGTCTATCAAAAAATGAACAAAGAGCATTTAAGCGTGCTGGACAGAGATATTGATGTCATCAAGAGATTTTTGCAAGAAAAGTAGGTGGAAGATGGTGAAATGTAATAACTGCAAGAATTTAGAAACAAAGGATAACGGGTTTGATGCGTACTCATGGTGCGAGAAAATCAACGACTGTCCGCATGAGGACATAGAAAGAGATTGCGAGCACTACTCCCCTATGACCAACGCAGACCGGATCAGGAGCATGACGGACGAAGAACTTTTAGATTTCATTTGTTCAATCGAAACATATGATGAGGGTAGCGCAAAGACCATTGAGGGCGGAGTAGCAATGTGTTCTGTTACAGAGGTGGAACAATGGCTTAAGGCAGAAAGCGAGGAATGATGATGCAGGATAGATATTTATCCAAGGCAAAACGCAAGGATAACGGAGAATGGGTACAAGGAGTACCGTTTGAAATCGAAGGAAAAACGGTAATTCTGATAAATGATACTGAAAATTTATTAAGAACTCATTATTTAGAAGAAAATATGTGGACTTCCGAAATATATGCTATTGAAGTCGACCCGTCTACCATCTGCCAGTGCACCGGACTTAAGGACAAGAACGGTAATCTGATTTGGGAGAATGATATTGTTAGTTATTGTGATTGCACAAAAGAAGACTACGTGATTTCGTGGGAACAGAATAAGGCTTGTTTTGAATATCAGCAATACAGCTGTTCGATGATGAATTTTGATGAATTAAGCAGTTGTGAAGTTGAAGTTGTCGGCAACGTATTTGACAATCCGGAACTGTTGGAGATGTAGACATGACGGAGAATGAAGTAATAGAAGTATTAAAACAGCCATGCAATTGCGACTATGATTTGTCTGCCACAATAGAATCTTGTGATATATCGAAGTGCGACAGAAGGGAAGCTGTAATGCTGGCAATCAAAGCGCTTGAAGAAATACAGAAGTACCGTGCAATCGGAACAGTAGAAAAATGCTTGCAGAATAAAGATTTCTTGGATTTCCTTGCGGACAAGATGAACCCGAACGATTTTGAAATATACTTGCGCTTATACAATGCGTTGAAAGAAAAGGGGTGTGAATAATGAGTGAAGAATTGAAACCATGCCCGTTCTGCGGTGGAAAAGCAAAATTAATATTTCGTTTCGGTATTGATATTTGTTGTGAATGTACTGAATGCGAAGCAAGAACGAAAATGTTTTTTGTAAGAGATACAGCACCTGATGTTATGGACGAATTTGAAGATGCTAAAGCAAAAGCAACAAAAATGTGGAACAGGAGGGTGAACGATGATATGGTATCAGAAAAATAAACCCTTCGTTCCAAAATACGCAAACTACGATTATGCGAGAGTTTACGACAGCAACGATAAAGCTATTGGATGGATAAGGATTTATCATGAGTATAGGAGGGCGAACGATGAAGATAGAGATTGAGATTCCGGAAGAATTTGAAAAGGATTATACCGCAGACAAATTTGCGGATTTTTTAGGACGGGTAAGAGCAGACATAGATTACAACGGAATGTGCGGTAACTATGAACGGGAAACGGCAGATGTGCTGGCAGAAGCATTTAAGAACAGTAAAGTTATTCAGGAGGTAGCATATAAAGGCGGACGGTTGGTTGATGCTGATAAGCTCTATAATGACCTTGCGGATAAATTAAAATGGTTAATGGGATACGGAGACGATGTTTATCTTTCTGCCGGCGATGATATCCGTTGTGCGGTTGCCAATCAGCCGACCGCCTACGACCCGGACAAGGTTGTGGAGCAGTTGGAAGAACGCACAGCATTCCTTAAAGACTGTACGAAGTATGGAAATAAAACAGCGGATCAGCAGTCAAAATCCTACGACACTATGATGATGTATGAGGTCAAGGATTTGGTAGATGATTTGTTGGAGATTGTAAAGGCAGGTGGAGCAGATGCGAAAACCGATTCCTAAATCAGTTAGAAAATTAGTGTATGCGAAATACAATGGTCACTGTGCTTATTGCGGCTGTGAAATACCGGAGAAATGTTTTAATGTAGATCATTTGCATTGTCTTAGAAATTATGAGTACACAGAGGAATTTACCGGAATAGACGTACACGACATAAGCAATCTGATGCCGTCTTGTGGTTCGTGCAATCGCTACAAGGCAACAATGGAACTGGAAGACTTTCGAAAGCAGTTGCAGAAGATACCGGACAGGCTGGCAAGAGATGTGTGCACATACAATATCGCAGTCAGATACGGCATGGTGCAGGAAAACAGAGAACCGATTAAGTTCTATTTTGAGAAAGTAGGTGCAGTGGATGGCAATTAAACCGATTTTATTTAATACCAATATGGTTCGGGCAATCATGGACGGAAGAAAGACCTGTACCAGAAGATTGATAAAGCCACAGTGGGAAGAGTGCCCGACTTGCAAGTATGTCCACAATGAGTACATATATGACAAGATGGCAGAAAATGTATATTGTGCAAGATGTGGTTATCCGATGGAGCCGGAAAGAAGATCGCCGTATCAGCCGGGCGATATTTTGTATGTCCGGGAAACATGGTGCAAATATGATGACGATCACATTATTGACGGGAGGAAATATGCATATAAAGCAGATGCATCCCCCATAAGTGAAGAAGCGCGAAAAAAGTTTGGATACAGATGGCGCCCATCCATCCACATGCCAAAAGAAGCCGCACGTATCTGGCTGAAAGTTACGGATGTAAGAGTAGAGCGGTTGCAGGATATGACAGACGATGATGCAGAAGCAGAGGGATGTTTCGATTATACATCAACAGCACTTGGTTTTCCCGATGTATGGGATTCTACCATCAAGAAATCCGACCTTGACCGCTACGGTTGGGATGCATCACCGTGGGTTTGGGTTATCGAATTTGAGCGGTGCGAAAAGCCGGAAGGAGTGTGAATATGGCAAAAGCAGTGTTGGTAATGGATATGCCGGAATGTTGTGCTGATTGTAGAGTTGCAACCAGTGATTTAGAAGGATTATATCATTGTGCAATAACAGATAATTATTATTCCATAGACGAAAGTCTTAATGGAAGAGATAGTTCGTGTCCGCTCCGGGAACTGCCGGAGAAAGAAACGGAAATGACCGATGCGGATGATCTTGGAGTAGATTATGTCCGTGGAACTATGGACGGCTGGAATGCCTGTTTGGATGAAATCTTAAAGGAGCGTGATGCAGATGGAACCCATTGATTACACCGCCCTGTACGAGCAGAATGCGGACTTTAAGCGTTACGTTGACCGATACTGCGTAAAGCACCGGATCAGCGTTGCAGAAGCCTTACAGCATTATTTGGTGCAGATGGCGGGCAGGATGTATAAGGAGCAGGCAGAAACGACAATAAGAAAGGAATAACACTTATCCTCGTGAAACGAGGTTTCCTTACGGATAAATGTAGTGTGGTGTGTTGGAAGATTTTATTAAAAGGTCTATCGACCGTGTGAAACTGGCAAGCGAAATGTCGTTATCACATTATGGCAAGCCACTTGTTTGTGAGTATTCTGGCGGGAAAGATTCTGATGCGTTGCTGTGGATATTTGAGCAGAGCAATGTACCGTTCGAGGTACACAATTCTCATACCACAGTAGACGCACCACCGACAGTAAAGCACATAAGAGATACTTTCAGACGGTTGGAATTAAAAGGTGTGAAATGCACTATTGATTATCACATCAAGAGTAACGGAAAAATGGTGACAATGTGGAATCTTATTCCAAAAAAACTGATGCCACCAACAAGGCAAGTAAGGTATTGCTGTTCAGAACTAAAAGAGGGTGGAAATGCGAACCGCATGATTGCTACTGGTGTACGGTGGGAAGAAAGTACAAAGCGTAGCAATAGAAGTCCATTTGAAGTCTTAGGGGCAACGGCAGACAAAAGTATCGGTGTATCTGATGAAAAGATGCTGATAACAGATAATGACAGCACGAGAAGATTATTTGAAAGTTGCCAACTTAAAGCAAAAACCGTAGTAAACCCTATAATTGATTGGAGCATGAATAATATATGGGATATTATCCACGGCGAAAATATTCCAGTTTGCGAGATGTATTCATGGGGATATGAAAGGTTAGGCTGTATAGCTTGCCCTCTTGCTAGGAAATGCCAAAGAGAAAGAGAAATTTACGATTTTCCGCAGTACAAAACAGCTTATATAAAAGCGTTTGGAAGAATGCTTGAGGTAAGAAAGCAAAGAGGAAAAGAAACAAAATGGACTTGTGGAGAAGAAGTATATTTATGGTGGATGCAGAGCAACGACATACCAGGACAGATGAGTATGTTCGATAGGTAAACTGAAATTTAGCGAAGGAGACGAAATGGATATATTCAAAAATATTCTATTTAACATTTTAGTTATTATCGGACTTATTGCAATTATCCTTACAGCTATCTGGTGGTCGTTGGAATTACTCAATAAGATGTTCAAATTCACGAAGTACATTATCATGTACTATGAATACAAAAGAAAAGAAGAATTATACGATTTGCGCAATAAGGTTATTGTATCAAAGGACGGAGAGGTATCTTATTCTTGTGTTGGAGATATTGATGAAGAGATCAAGATTCTCAACAAAGGGATAAAGTATTGCGAGAAAATAAAGAACTTGAATGAACGATTAACTAAATTTTAAAAAGGAGACTGGCTTATGAAGTTGTCAAAACTGACTAAGCCGGAACTTGATGAAATCTTCCGGAACGCCAATTTTACGGAAGAGGAAGAGAAAGTGTTTTGGGATTTGTCTAGGGGAATTTCTCAAAAAGAAATATCCTTTAGACATTCCATTTCTGTAACTACTGTAGAAAGAAGAGTAAGGTCTATAAAAAATAAGCTTAAGCGGTTAGAAGGTGATAGATTTGGAACTTTCTAATATGGAAATATTGCAATATGCCGTTAGCAATGGTATGATTGACACGGAATCTTTGCAAAAAAGCATTGAAATGAAAAAGAAAGAAGAGTATCTAAAGAAACATCAATACGCAATCAACAAAGGCAAAGACGGATACTGGAGAACTTATTTGCCGGATGAGGAAAAAGGAAGGAGACTTGTAAAAAAGAAAAGCGAGGAAGATCTCAAAGAAGAAGTTATTAAGTTTTACTACCAAAAAGAGCAAAATCCAACAGTTACAGAAGTGTTTTACGAATGTGAAGACCGAAGATTGTATCTTAAAAAGATATGCAAAGCAACATACGATAGAGATGAGAGATATTTTCTAAGACACTATGGAGAGTTAGGTAAGCGAAGAATAAAATCAATATCAGAAGATGAATGGGGGGATTTTTTAGAGGAAGAAATTGCCGATAAAGAGTTGACACCTAAATCTTTTTCCGGTCTAAAAGGAATTACAAGAACCTTCCTTAAACGGGCGAAAAAACGTAAACTTATTGATTTTAATATTGTAGAACTTTTTGAGAATCTTGACGTATCTGATAGTGATTTTAAAAAAGTAATAAAGGAAGACTATGAAGAGGTATTCGACGAATATGAAACGGATGTAATGATTAAATATCTTGTCAACCACCTTGACACTTCTAATATTGCTATATTGCTTATGTTTTTAACTGGTGTGCGTATCGGAGAAGTTGTAACATTAAGACATTCCGATTTTTTTGATAATACTTTTAACGTTCGCAGAACGGAGACGAAGTATAAAGACGAAAACGGAAACAATGTTGTTGAAGTAAAAGAGTATCCTAAAACTAAGGCAGGAATCAGAACAGCAATTATACCGAATGATTATGTATGGATTTGTGATAAAATAAAGTACATGAATCCATTTGGAGATTACATTTTTACCAAAAATGATATCAGGGTTACTGCACAGGCGGTTAGGCAAAGGCAAAAAAGGCTTTGCAGAAAATTGAAAATTTATCCAAAGCCACCGCACAAAGTAAGAAAGACATATGGAACTATTCTTATGGATAACAATGTAGACAAAAGACTTGTTATGGATCAGATGGGGCATACAGATATTATGACTTCAGAAATACACTATCATAGGAATAGGAAAACCATTGAAAAGAAATCGTCTATTTTGAGTAGTATCCCAGATTTACAGGCAAGGTGATTTGACTACTATTTTTGCGAAAGTAGTCAAAAGTAATCAACAAAAAACACCTAGAAAGCCAGTAAATATGCGGAAAGTAAGAGGAATAGAGTGGGGTTCGAGCCCCCTTGCTTCCACTCGAAAAAGCTGATAAAATGGGCATTCCCGGGCAATGGGTAGTCGAATAGTAGTCAAAATAGTAGTCAAGCCTAAAACGAAAGGAGTTTTTTGCAAAGATTCCAATAATTTTATAGTGAATGAAATGTGACGGATACATGACGGGTAGACCGTCTTTTTTTATGCAAAAATTTAAGCATAAGGAGGAATGACCTTATGGCAAAATTCAGATTTTCAGATGAAGCACTGGAACGTATTTTCAGTAAAGAACAGATGGGAAGTGTTCCGCTTAAATATCAATCAATCGTAGTACATGCCACAGAGGAAGTTATAGGAGAACTTGGTAATGCTTATGAATTTCAGCCCGTTGGGACTTTTGAACAAGCCGACATATCAGACACTTGATGAAGTGGAAATTGCGAAACAGATAGAATCAATGGAAGAAAAGGAGAATAGCCATGCCACAGCCTATTATGAATCCGAACTATTTCAATCCGCAGTATAGAACACCTATGTACGGACAGTTTATGCCACAACAGGAGCAATTCCAACCACAGCAGTTTATGCAACAGCCACAACAAAACGCAGTACAGATGTACGGTCGCATTGTTCCAACGCAGGAATGCATAGCACCGAATGAGGTTCCTATGGATGGCAATACGGCATTTTTCCCTAAACAGGATATGTCAGAGATCTATGCTAAATCCTGGGGAGCGGATGGAAAAATCTATACAAGGATCTACAAGCCTATTTTAGATGCAGACCCTAACAATTTACCGTCTGACACAGAAAAGGCAAAATTTGACCTATCAGACGAAGCCACAGCGGTATTTATGAAGCGGTTTGATGAACTGGAACAGAAAATTGAGCAGTTGAAATCTTCGCAATCACAAAGAAAAACTCCACAATCGCAAAGAAAGGATGATGCAGAATGAAAATGATGAATCCTATGCAGATGCTTAAAGGGATGGGGAATCCACAACAGTTTATACAAAATATGATGAGTAACAGCCAGATTATGTCTAACGACATGGTGAAAAACGCTTATGGAATGGCTCAAAAAGGTGATTTTCAAGGAGTGGAAAATCTTGCAAGGAACATATGCAAAACGCAAGGTATAAATCCTGATGATGTAATAAGACAGATAAAAAGTCAGTTTCCTTTTTAACAGCATATTAGAGGTTTGTGCACAAAACCCGGGAGACCTCTTTATGAATAAAATTATGGAGGTAATCTAATATGTTTGAAACAAACAACAGTCCTTTTACCATGCCTGTTATTCCGGCTGCCGGAAATGGCTACGGAAATAATGGTGCATTTGGTGACGGTGGATGGCTCTGGTTCATAGTCGTAATTTTTGCGATTTTTGGCGGTTGGGGCGGTAATGGATGGGGCGGTAATGGATCTAATTCCAGTTACTACACTGATTCTGCATTGCAAAGAGGGTTCGACACCCAGTCTATCATCGGTAAACTGGACGGAATCAACAACGGTCTGTGTGACGGATTCTACGCTGTAAACAACGGTATGCTTACCGGATTTAATGGCGTAAATACCAATATTTTACAGACCGGCTATGGCATCCAACAGGCTATCAATGCAGACACCGTAGCAGGAATGCAGAATGCTAACGCTTTACAGGCACAGTTAGCGCAGTGCTGCTGCGATACCCGTGAAGCTATCCAAGGTGTGAACTACAATATGGCAACGAATACTTGCGCATTGCAGAACACCATGAATAACAACACTCGTGACATTATCGACAGTCAGAATGCCGGTACGAGAGCAATCCTTGACTACTTATGCCAAGACAAGATTGCAACTCTGACCGCAGAGAATAACGATCTGCGCAGAGCAGCTTCACAGGATCGGCAGAATGCACTTCTCACTACTCAGATGGCGGCTCAGACACAGCAGATCATCAACACTGTGAAACCTGCACCTATTCCTGCATATCAGGTTCCCAACCCTAACGTATATTACGGGTGCGGTTGCAACACTGGTTGCGGATGCTAAAACTGCATATCGAGTAACTTAACCTTATGGTTATGTCTGCTATGCAGTATTACTTATAATCAAAGGGCAGACTATAATGTTTGCCCTTTTGCACATTGAAAACAGAATATTAAGTTGATGGATTTTTAAAGTCGTGGTACAATTTTCAAAAAAGAAAGGAGCGCCAAAATGGTTATTTTCAGACAACATAGAGGTGGATTAGCTGAATCCCTAGAAACGGCAAGGGAATTTGAAAACTTTGATGATATGAAAAAATACATATATCAAATTCACAAAGACTTTTGCCAAAAGATAGGAGCAACAAATGCACCATTTGAAATATCAGACATTGTAATTGACACTACTTCAAAAACAGAAGATGTGAGAACGAATTGGCACGATACAATGTATGTTTGTGTTAAACGATACGGAGACGAAGATTATATTGAAAAATACGGAACTCCGCAATGCATAGGAATGTGTGCTACAGACTACAAAAATAAATAATGGATTTTCAAACCATCAACTAATATTCAGTTGGTGGTTTTTTATTTTATGAAAGAGAGGTATTTATTATGGCTGAATATACAGCAGTAGCATTACAGACTGTGGCAGCAGGAGCGGACGTTGCCTTTACCGAAACTGCCGTGAATGGAAGTAACTGTATCACTCATAGAGAGGGATCCGGAATTGTGAAACTTAGAGGTATCACTAATCAGTGCCGGGCAAGATTCCTTGTAAGCTATTCCGGAAACATTCAGATTCCCACTGGTGGAACTGTTGGGGAAATTTCCCTTGCACTGGCAGTAGATGGAGAACCTTTACAGTCCACAAGAATGATTGTAACTCCGGCAGCAGTAGAGAATTTCTTCAATGTTTCTGCACAGGCTTACATTGATGTCCCTCGTGGATGCTGCAGCACGGTAGCAGTTCAAAACACTTCAACGCAGGCTATCGAAGTGCAGAACAGTAATTTAATTGCCGTTCGTGAAGCGTAGGAGGTGGAAATCATGGATGTTAAAAGAATGCATGAAATGATTGAAAAACTTTCTGAATGTGCTAAAACGCAGTTTGACAAAGGAATTGACAAGGTAGATACTTGCGAAATGGGGAAAGTCGTTGACATGATGAAAGACCTGTCCGAAGCCATGTATTACCGGGAGTTGACAAAAGCCATGCAGGAATATGACCCGGACGAAGTCATGGAAATGTTTGATCGTTACGGTGACGGTGGCAGACGTTTTTATGACCATTACCGCTATGCTGACGGCAGATTTGCACCTAAAGGTCGTGGAACCTACCGCAGAGGATATGAGGAACCGCCTTATTATCACATGACACCGGAAATGTATCACCGTGACATGGACAGAGATATGGGAAGAATGTACTACACTGAATCTTCTGCATCTACTGGTCCCATGCGTGATGCAAGAGAGGGCAGAAGCGGAATAAGCCGAAAAGCCTACATGGAAAATAAGGAACTGCACAAGGCTAACACTCCTGCGGACAAGGAAGCTAAAGTGCGTGACCTGAACACCTACATGACGGAATTGGCAACGGATATGTCCGAAATCATCAACGATGCTACACCGGAAGAGAAGTCCGTCCTTAAGAGCAAGCTGTCTGCACTGGTAACAAAAATCGGATAACACACATAAGGGGCTTATTTAGCCCCTTTTATGTTGGAGGTGGTAAGTTGTTCACGATAAATGGTATCGTTTGGAATTTAAGGCTTGTAGAGCCACACAGCACTATGCTAATGCGTTCTGATAACACATATACGTTTGGAATGACAGACCGAAATACGCAGTGCATTTATATTTCCAACAGAATCAATGGCTCATTCTTTGACCGTGTTCTCTGCCATGAGTTGTGCCATGCGTTCTGTCTATCCTACAATTTGACTATGGATATTCAAACAGAAGAGATTGTTGCTGATTTTTTGGCTACCTACGGAAGAGAAGTGTTTGCTGTGGCTGATGAAATTATCAAAAATTACATGAGAATGCTTGCGTAAATTTTTCTTAAATGCTACAATGTAGGTGTTCAGGTTATAATTTAAGCCAGCTGAACAGTAGCAATACTTTTCAGTAAAATGTGTTTTAGGGGAAAAATGATCCCCTAAATATTTAATTCGACGAAATTCGTCGAATTAAATAACGGCATAGAAAAGACCCCTTAATCGGGGTCATTTTCTTTTTTCCACATTTCCTTGTAGTGTTCAATATCGTCATTCAATATTTTTGTGGCGGTATCTGCTAATTCTTGGAAATATGTAATCACTTCAGAATTGCTTTTCGGCAATCTTCCAGTGCAACGCATAAATTCCTGCTTGGCATTGTCGAAATTATAAGTCTTACCTATCTGTAATAAAAGGCTGTGCATATATTCCCTTGTTGAAAGTTTGTATACACCGCATATAAAGTTGATTTTCCAACGATTGATACAAAACCAGTCTGTCTCAATCGGCAATACTGGCTTTTCCTCGATTGCCGTTGTGGGTTGCTGATTCTTTACCGTAAAGTAAGCATTAACAAGAGTCCTTTGAACATTCCAAGCCGTATCATCGTCAAGGCACTTAACAATCATAAGATACCCTGTTTCAGTAAATAAATATGTTCTCATATATGGATTTCCCATTATCTTTGAGTTGGGAGACACCATGTCGTTCAACTCTTTTCTTGTGATTTCAAAGTAATCAACATCTTTTAGAAAATGTTTCCTTTTTCTTTCAAAATGTTTTACGATCCTTTTCCTATCACATTTATGAACATTGCATATGTCACTAAAACTTACAACCATTTTCCCATGGTATTCTTTGACTGACAACTCTGTTCCCTCAACGTTTACCAGTTCCGTCATATGCTACCTCCTAAATTTGTGGAACGTAAGAACCATTCATAATACCGATTGCCAACTTCATTCCCTCTACGGCATAGTAGTTAATAGTTTTCACTTCACATTCTGAAAAAAAATCCATGAGTTCTTCAAAGACATTTTCACTCACGATTTCCTGAAGCTTATCAAAGAACGGCTTAAAATATTCTGATGATTTATCTCCTTTTTCCGCAGTGTTGATAATCTGACTTTCAAATACGATTTCTAAAAATTTGTCCATGATTTTCTTCTCCTTTTGATTGATTTTCCCAAAAGAAGATGTTAAAATAAGTTATCACTTCTTTGGGAGTGGCGTGGAAGAGTAATCAATGCTTGTCGAGGGCGATTTGATTACTCTTTTTCATTTTCTAAAACACTGTCAATTCCTTTTCTCACAACATCTGTTCTTGTGACATTGTGTTTTTCACAGTACTGATTAAGACGTTCGTTTGTTTTAACATCAATTCTTGCCTTAACCTCTACTGTTTTAGGCTCCAATGCTTTAGGTCTACCTGTGCGTGGTGACATTTTTAACACCTCACTTTCTGTGGCACAATTAAATAATACATAACGTGGCACAAAAAGTCAACACTTTTTTCAAAAAATAAGAGCACCCTTGCGGATGCCCTTAAAATTACTCTATATATAATGGCATAAATTCACATTTGTTGTAACCTCTCCATGAATTCGTACTGTATCCTATTATTTTTCCATAGACAGTTATTTTTTCACCACCGGAATAATCGGTTGCGTTTAATCCATAATCATTAGAAAACAGTACATTGATTTGTTCCCCCATATAGCTTTCAGTACCTTCCCTCAAAACACAGCATTTTAAAAAATTCCGTTGTAAATTATATTCTCCAAACATTTCTTGAATATAATCATAATACATATCTTTTGCTCTTAATTCATAAAGTTCTGACACAAAAAGATTTAGTTTTACATCTTTTCCCTCTAAATCATCTTGGGAGAAAAATATATCATCATAGAATAATTCGACACATGATTCTTTGTAGTCCTCTTCTGATAAAACATTTTCCTCCTCATATTCTCCATAATTTTCATTTTCTATTACATTACTTTCTGATTGCACAACCGTAGGCTCTGTTTCAGAATCTATTTCTTGATTTGTATTTTCTCTTTGATAAGTAGGATAGCTTTCAACTGATTCATCTGGTAATTCAATAGTTTGACTTTCTGTTTCTATTACAGACTCTATACTTACATTATTTGAAACATTTTGATTTTCCTCATTTTGACCACCTAAAAAATATACAAGAATTACAATTGCAGAAAAAATAATCGAAAACCATGAACCGCTGTGATTTTTATTATTTTTATCACCTTTAACAATGTCAATAATGGCTAAAATAATTGCTACTGGAATTGTAAGACCAAGAAGAGTGAACACAACAGATAGTATACTTAATATGCTTTGCTTTTTCTTTTTCTTATTTTGTTGTTCCACAATGTCAATATCAAATTTAGACATACAAGCATCACAATAACCGATACGATGATAAACTGGCAAGCCTTTCTCATCCGTAGCAACTTGTTCCGGAACAACTCTCATTTCTTTACCACACTTGTAGCAATTCATAATATTTCCCCCTTCTAGGTTTTATTAAAAATCTCATTATTTGAGACTTTTTTCGTAAAAAATTTTAATGTGTTTCTTTTGATACCCCCGTAGGTCTGCATTTTCAACCGAAAATCTCGTTTTCAGAGGTTTTTAAAAAATTTTTTTCGTCAAAATATAATGCAAAAAATTTCAATCCCCCCGGGGTAGCACTTTTTAAGCTGAAAAATCCGTTTTCAGAATTTTTTAAAAGAAATTTTTTCACTGATTTTTTCAGACTGATTAAAGGCACAAAACACCTGTTCACTTTTGCGGTGCACGTTTAGGACCTGTCAACCGGTCACCGTGTCGCAGCTTTCGCAAGGTCTCCGACAGCCGAAAACATGAAATCATACGCAGACCGTAGCAGCTCCGCAGATTCCGGAGAAAGACCACCGGCGGCAGATTCAACCCTTATGACGGTTTCCAGCCGTTTTCCGGCATCCGATACACTCTCCATGATGTCATATACATGACCGATTCCCACTTTTCGCATTTTGGCAAAATCCCCCTTGTAATATTTGATTGTACACCAAGACAGCGCAATCCGTCAATATATCCGGGCTCAGGATCTGACCGGATCCGGTGGAAGAGTAACACAAATAGACCGCCAGACGGCAGCAGATCCCACGGAACACGACAAAAAGACGGTTGTAAGCCGTCTTTTATCTGTTTTCAAGTTCAAAAATCGCCCACCGCAGGGCGGCGGCTGTCTCCGTGTCGTTCTCTCGCTCCGCACGCTCTAACAGCTTGTAAAGTCTTTCAAGGTTCTTTTCTTTCATCCTGGTAACCTCCTATTTTTAATTTTTGGGTAAATTCCACCCATAAAGCCACCGCCGGTAGTGATCCGGCGGGCATCCTCTGCGGCGGCTATTGTTCGCAGTTTATATCTGCAAGCTCTTTGCGTATTTCCTTGATCTCTGCAAGGTATACCGGGTTATCTTTGCAGGCTTCGAGGTTGTCCAGTCGTCTTATTAGTTCTTCTTTTCTGCGTTCATTTTCGCTCATGGCGTAATACCTCCATATTTTCAATTTTTCCCGTTTCCGGGTAAAAGCAAGCCGGGGCACGATCCCCGGTGTAAGCCTGTCTTACTTGCTAAATTTAACAATATGATAAATTATATCAAAAGAATGGCTTAATGCTCTTGCCTGTGTGTCTAACCATTCCTCAGATCTGTTTGATTTGTTCTCTCCGCCACAAACCTTTTTTAACTCAGACGGACAACAGAGACGTTCGGCAATGTCACAATCATAAATCAGAGAGCAGCCGCCCCAACTGTACTGTTTCCAGTCAGCGGCGCCATTCAGTAAAAGGCTTTTTAACTCTGTTTTGTCCTGCGGAATCTCTTCAACTTCTAGAGCTTCTACAAGCTCATAAGCATAAATCTTTACACCTTTATTCCATGCGCTTCTTGCATTGATGTTGTTGATTGCTTCTAATAATTCATTCTTTCTCATATTGCTTTTACCTATTCACCCGTGTTATAATTTGGATGCCTTTCTTTTTGGGTGCCGGTGTTCGCTTGGTAAGTGGTCACCGGCTTTTTTATTTGTTGAGATAACTATATCATGTTATATATCATAAGTCAATAGCAAATTATATAAATTTTATATATAAAGTTATATATTATGTAATATAAAAAAATATATTGCAAACATATATAATATGATATATAATATGATAAAGATAAATTTACGGAGGTATAAAAAAATGGCAAAAACACCAGAATACACCAAAAAAGCAGTAAGCAATTACCGGAGCAAATACGACCTTGCGCAAATCAGATTGCCAAAAGGCACACGTGACAGAGCAGACAAAAACAACATATCTATTAATGATATAGCTGTATCGGCTGTATTGGCTTATTTAGACGCTTTAGAGCGCAAGACGGACAATTTACCGCAAGAGACGGAAAATACCGCAGAAAAGGCAAATACAGAGCGTACAGAGGTATCCGAGAAAGTCGCACTGATGCAAGCAAACGAAAGATTGCACCAACTCCAGGAGCAGAGGAGAGCAGAGCGGAAAGCATTGGAACAACCGCAAGTTGTTGACACTGAGGAATTTTTGAAAAATATCAATAAATAATTGCAATAAACTATTGACATGTTATATAACATGATATATAATCAAGATACAAACAAACGAAAGGAGCGAACAAAATGACAGGAACACCAGAGCAGATCACAGCAAAGAAAGCCGCCCGGATCGTATCGACTTGTAGAGCGTTTTTCCCGTGGTATGAACCGCAGATAAAAGACAAATTCGAGCGGCAAGCGTGGGAAGAGTTAAAATCCAAAGTTATCCCAGAGGTGGAAAGCTACACAGATGCTGCACAACTGATAGCGGATCGGCAGAAATTCGCAGACAAAACGTTGTTGCAAAAAATATTTATCAGGGCGTGCAGTCTTCGGTCACTGGATCCGGAATACCACAGAAATTTGGTACAGAAAAAGAAACAATTAGAGGACGAGCGTTGGAACCGATTACAGGACAGGCGGAAAAGATACAGTACATATTGTTAAAAATGAAAGGTTAAAAGGTGGCAAAAATGAGAAAAACAGTAGTAAACGAGTATGGAGTAAACATTGATTATGATTTGGCGGTATCTATGATGGATGACGATTTAAGAGAGGAGATACACGGAGATCTTGCACCGTGCACAGATCAACAGTTTTTTGACGAGTACGCAAAACGTCACGAGCAAAAATTTAATGAGGTTTGGGAGCTGGCAAAAGAAAATCCCTGTTATTAAATTTATTTTTATCGGAGCCGAAAAGCTCCGCTTTTATGTTGGAGGTTAAAAAAATTAAGCAGGTGTAAAAGCCTGCTTTTCTTGATCTATTTTCACTGCGTTGTTTTAACGTGCTAAATTTTGTAGACAAATTGTAGACAAATTGTAGACGCAGATAAGATTAAATAAGATTAGATTAAATAAAAGGAGATAAGATAAAAGTAAATAAGTGCAGAAAGATAATGATATACCAAGTATATATAAATACTAGAGACGACCAACTACCACCAAACACCCATCTGCAAAAATCACCTGTCTGTCTGTCAAATAATACTATTTGTCAAATTTAACCACATGATATTTTTTAATCGCATGATTTTTATTTGTTCAGGATCACCGACAGACATACCACCATAACAAATCGTCAAATGCGTAAAAGGTTGTTATATTATGCTGTGGATTTTTTTATAGTCCTTGTGTTATGATTAAATCAGTTAGGGAGCCGACGTTAACACGGTGTGAGTGACAGCGGTACAAATCCAACCCCCTCTGGATATGCAGCCGCCTAGATTGTAACCAAGACCACCGGAGCCGACAGACCGGAAACGACAAGAAGTCACTATCTTGTCACTTTTTTAGATTTATGTTTTACTGATACACGTTGATGAGATCAAAAAAACATGGGTTTATTAAGTGATGCCTAGTGATTTTTTTATGCAGATTTTAAGGAGGTGCAGAGCGGTGCAGGACGTCAGAGAGATTCCAAACATTGACGAGATTAAAAAAAATATCCGTAAATACTTTGACGATTATTGTACAGCTTATGGCATCGATGACATGAGATCACAACGGCAACCGGTTTTTAATGGAGCCATGCAATATATATATAATAATTATATAAGACCTAGTAATGTATTAAAAGATATACCCCAAAACGTAGTGGATAATAGTATTAACCAAATGTTAACCAACTACAATGCGTACAACATAGATCTGTTGTATGAGGTTTATTTATATCTTAGGGAGTTAGCTAATGCTTATGATATGACTGCTACAGCTGATACATTTAAGATATTAACAGGGATATCTAAACAGGCATTAAGTGCATGGAGGACTAAATCAAGTACATCGAGCATGGACGAGGTCAGAAAAGCTTTTGTAAATTGGTTAGATGATGCAGATTGCGATCAGCTTGTTGCTTTTAATCTGCGGAATGCTCTAGGAGCAACGGAACGATTAAACAACGACCACGGAAGAAAACAGACCACACAGCAAGAGATTGTGCACAAAATAACCAGGACAGCCGACCAGCTCCCACGATTAGACACAAATTTTGGGCAAAATACATCAATGTTGACCGATTCCGGAGTGTATGACAGTGACAACATAGATGCAAATGATTAGCAACAACTGCTGAAACGCGCGGAAATATGGGATAGTTAAGAATGCGACAATAAAGACTGCGTGAAAGATTAGTTTAACGCATAGTTGAAATGAACCGGGGAGGGGGTCTGACAGGATCAACGAACAGACCCTACTTAGTCCCTCAAATTTCCTCAAAAATAAAAAGCCATTTATACAGAAAGGAGACCTAGATGTCAGATAACGTAAATCATCCTAGTCATTATGAGACAGGAAAATATGAGTGTATAGATGTGATGATTGAGACGCAGGGGATTGAAGCTGTGAAGAACTTCTGCATCTGCAATGCTTTTAAATACCTTTACCGGCATGAGAATAAAAACGGTGTAGAGGATGTTCGGAAAGCTAAGTGGTACTTGGACAAGTATCTTGAACTGGTCGATTTTGAATCTACAAAAGATGTTGTTAATGGTAAAAAGACGGAATCACCGACTACCGCTTACGTAATTGAGATTACACTGCAGGAAGCCAAAAATATTTTAGCGGATTGTGGGTATATAATTACAGAGGGTTGATTTTGCTTATGCAAATCTACGGAAAAGAGATTAAAGACGAATGCTCAAAGTGCGGTGAAGTCCTGCAATGCGAATTATTTCTGCAAGGTCACGGAATCAAGAGAGACCGTGAGAACGTTACAGAAATGGTTAGCTGTCAGATGAAGCATCAAAAGAGCAGACTTGATAAAGAGCCTAAAGAAGATTTGCCAGTTAAGGAGAAATGCGAATTGCCACCGGAGATTAAAGAGATTTACACAGAGGTTTGGAAAATCCATAAAGAGTGTGCTAATCCGAAAACGGATGATGACTGGTCGTATCTTATCCGGAAAGGCAATCTGCTGATTAAAATGCACAACAATAGCCAGTTTGCTAAATCACTGGTAATGGCAATGATTGATGAAATTGAAGGAAGGACGAAGAAAAAATGAAAAAGATAATCAGGAAATTCTTAAAAATATGTTCTTCAACAGCATTACTTACTATTTGCGGAAGTTGTTTTCAGATTGCACGGGATTCTAGTGCAGATACGATTTCAAGAGTGCTGTGCATTACGTTCGGATTGATATTTATGATTGCAAATTACTTTGTGTGGGAGGTAGAGTTAATATGATTTTATTCATAATTTTGAAAATTGTGACAACTGCAGTAATGGCGTTTTTTGCAATAGCAAGTGCATTATATGCTCCAAAGCAGAAAACGGCATCAGACGGAGTATTCTTCTTTGCAACTGCAATGTTTCTTGCATTTGGAATAACTTTTATGTGGGTATAGCCTATGTGGTTACCGGAGATTATGCGAATTATCCCATATCACATCGTTGAATGGGTTAAATTCATAAAGCCATTGTTGTTGCCGAATATCCGGTGTTGTGTTGGCATTGGATATGTCTCCGAAAAATCAAGGCATCAAGAGTGTATGTAGCCTGTGTGTGGGAAACGAAAAATGGAAATATGCGTTCGACAACACCAAGTTTTTTAAAGTACCGTGCACAGGCGTGAAAATTTTTAAATTAAGCAATATAGGGTGTTTCACGAAAATAATCCGGGAGCAGATGGTCTCTCTCCCGGAGTTTAGGGCTATCGCCAAGCGGTAAGGCACAGCACTTTGACTGCTGCATTCCCAGGTTCGAATCCTGGTAGTCCTGTTTCGCAGATGTTTTCTTCTTTCGGTCTTTGCCATCTGCGAATATTCCATCTACATGGAATACTCCTTTCACCTCATAGCGGAATGCTGTTAAGAGCCGTCACAAGGCTCGTGAGGGTTTAACCGGTTTATGATAGCCCGGTTTTTGCAGAATACCGTTGTTGGTTTAATCTGCATCTGTTTTGTACCATACAACAGTTTAGAAGAGTATGTGGCTCAACAGAGATAATGCACAGCCCTTGCAGTCATAAGATGGGTGTATGTGGTGACAGAATAGGTATTGTTAATGTGTAAGGCTTGATAATGGTCGGGCGGTAATACGCTGACAGACGTTCACAGGAATGCAAGCTATGTGAGGTGCAAATCATCACCCACATATTTTCCATGATGACGCATGGATAGTGCAACGCAGGGCACGAAAAACATTATTGCTAACCGTCTGATGGCGGTTTCGGAACGTAGCTTAATTGGTAAAAGTGGCGTGTACACGGAAAACAACAACGAGAGCCGGATTGAAGGTTCGAATCCTTCCGTTCCGATGGTGCCGAGCTGATCTGATACTGTATGCGTAGCGCAGTCGCATACAGAGATATGGAGTGATGCGTCTGCACATTTTGGGGAAGCGGCAACGATTGGCGGTGTTGCGGCTGACTGTAAATCAGTTCCCAAGCGGTAAACATTGGAGGTTCAATTCCTCTCTTCCCCATGCGGTTGGGTAGCTCCCAACTAGCAGGTAACTGGCGGATGCCCTGCGAAAATAAAAATAGCCATAAGTGTTGCGCTGCGTCAGCGCCTTAAATGTAGGCATACAGCTTATGGAAACGCACATTGGGATGTAGCGCAGTTGGCGAGAGCGGCTGTCTTATACACAGTATGTCATGGGTTCAAGTCCCATCATCCCAATAGGTGTTGTTGCAAGTACACTCCGAGTATGCTTATTACAGAAGCATAGGGGATAAATACACCGGTTAATGTTTATCTCATGGGAACTTGATAGAGCCGCTTGCGGCTGACTAAAAGATCCTTGGGCAGAGGAAAACCAAGTAAAAAACCTCCCCTTGCAGATATGGTGTAATGGTATCACAGTAGCTTGCTAAGCTATCCAGCAGAAATGCTGTCAAGGTTCAAATCCTTGTATCTGCGTTTATCTTTATCTCCACTTAGTCTGGCACTACTGCAATAGTTCAGGTCGATGGGAGATGTATGGATAGTAGTTGCTCATTATCGGTTAACGAAAAACACTTCTGTGAGTAGAATTTGCAGATTCAAAAGCAGTCGAGCCTTGTTTGGGTCGGGTGGGTTCGACTCCCACGGCAACTATTCCCTGTCTAAAACGTAAGCCACATACGATTAGCGAAAACCAAGCCTATGAAGTAGAGAACAGACAAGACTGTGAGATTGTGGATAGTCAGTGACAAGTGGGCGGTGCACATTTGGTTATGGCAAGCGCAAGCCATAAAAGGTTTTACGGTGCGATTCCCATGCATAGCTTTAGTGGAAGAGCGGCATCTGCATAGGATGTGTGTCGGCGGTTCGATTCCGTCTGCATGGGTTACGGAGGACATGAGGATGAATGGATTGAAAGATTATCAACCAAAGACAGAAGCATTACGAAATTTTGGCATAGATGTTTCCAAAGAAGCAGTAGAAAAATACGCTTTGGAAAAATTTGGAAGGATACCGCAAAGTTTTATTGAAAGAGATTTTGCAAGGAACTGTAAAGTGATGGAAGAAAGCAGAAGGATTGTGAAATAAAATGAAAGACACGATATTATACATCAGTGATAGAGAAGAAAGAGTAGTAGATTTCTTAAAATATCTTCAAAAGAAACTGGAAGATAATAAAAAGTGGTGCGATTTAGATTATCAGCACGATATTTTAAAAACTGAAAATTATGATATTGTTGGAAAATCATTTTATGGAAGTCGTTTAGGGTGTGGATATGGGCATTGTTTATATTACTGCATCGATGAAACAATTGATAAAAACAGAATGACGGATAAAGATAATCAACAACTAATGGAAATACTGTTTCATGTTAGAGAAGGAGCAAAAGAAGTATCCGAACAGGAAATATTATATATGCTTGATATGAAAGTAGGTGGATGAAAAAATGAGTATGACGGCAGTAATTGAGAGCATAGAACGTGATGCGTTTCGACAGGTCACACCTAAAAACATCGGTAATATTGAAAATGTAAAAATTGAATGTACAACACTGGGAGAAGACCCGATTGTAGTGGCAGATACAAAGGAAGACGAGGAAGCTTTGAAAAAATGTTTTTATGTAAAACTGTCCGAACATCGTTGTAGCAAATGCAACCGCCTTTTAGGAAAATTCAACGGACAGGCTGAAATCAAATGTCCGAAGTGTGGGAAAATCAATAGAATTGGGGTGAATCGGGGATGAAAATTATAAAACGACACAAATTAGTAGCACCGAACAAAAGATTAACCTGCGATAAATGCGGTTCGATATTTGAGTTCGAGAAAAGAGAATGCGATGCAACTGACATAATGGGTGTAATGCATGATGGTCTTGGCAGTTACAATATCAAGTGCCCTGTATGTGGGAAACGGTCGTATTTTGATTGGAAGTAAACTGAATATTTAGAGCACCAGTCGTAGAGTGCCTACGCAGAGAGCCGAATTTCCAAAATTACGAGGAAAGGAGGCTTTTTTATTTTGGCAAGTCAGAGCCTTATATCGGCAGTAAACAGCTATGACAATTACATACAGCGCAAGGGAATTGATGAACAGGTCATTGATGCGTACATAGAAGCCTGTAGAGTGGCTATAAACGGTGAAAAGGATATAACTTATGGCTTACAGATAACAAACCGTTCTAAAGGCATTGTAGAGCGTTTTTGCATGGAAAGAACCGGAGGAACCATATGGGATTTAGAAAAGTATTCCTTCGCAAACAAGACGCACTATTCTCTGACAGATAAATTGTACGATGTTCTTCTACTGGAAGCGCAAAATAAGGTTGTAGACAGTGCGTACCGCTATTTGGAGAAGAAAAGAGAACCTAGAGAGCGGTTCTATATGCCACGTAGAAAGCAATTTCTTAAAATCGGTCTCATGGATGCCATTCAAGGCATGATTGATGATATATACGACATTCTATGCGTGTCTCTTATTCCTGGTGCTGGAAAAACCACGGTCGAGAAAATGCTGAATGCGTTGGTTGCCGGATGGTTTCCAAGAGATTTCAACCTTTTTTACTCCCACAGTGGAGATATTACACGTATGTACTATGATGGTGTGTACGATATTTGTACAAATTCTGACGAGTACACTTGGAATGAAATTTTTCCAAATCTTTCCGTTACCAGTACTAATGCAAAAATGGAACAGTTTAACATCGGCAAATATAAACCATTTCCATCCGTTCAGTGCACATCCGTAGGAAGTAAAAATGCTGGTAAAGTACGTGCATCAAAGTTTTTGTTTGTAGATGACATGATCGGTGGCATCGAAGAAGCTATGAATCCTATAATTTTGGATAAACTTTGGGACAAGTATGCGGTAGATGCAAGGCAAAGAAAGACACAAGATACTGACGGAAAGAATTGCAAAGAGATCCATATTGCAACCAGGTGGAGCGTAAATGATGTAATCGGTCGGATCCAAAATATGTATGAAGGGAATCCGAGAGTAAAAGTAATTGCAGTGCCGGATATTGACCCCAAAACAGGATTAAGCAATTTTGACTACGAATTTTCCGGATTTACGGTTGCTTTTTTTGAAGATCAACAATTACTCATGGATGAAATCTCTTATAGGTGTCTTTACAAGCAGGAGCCTATTGAACGTGAGGGATTGTTATTCCCAGAAGAAAAAATCAGACGTTATCTTAATCTGCCACATGGAGAACCGGAAATTATTACCGGGCAATGCGATACCAAGGGAAAAGGAACCGACTTTTTTGTTCTTCCGGTATTACAAAAGTACGGAGAAGATTATTACTGCGTTGATTGCGTGTGCGACAATACAGCAGATTATGAAATGCAGTATGAAAATGCGGCAAATGTACTCGTTAATAATAAAGTGCAAGAGTGCGAATTTGAACGTAATGCTGGTGGTGACCGTGTGGCAATGGAAGTAAATAAGCGTGTAGAGAGTAAAGGATGGATATGCAACATCACAGACACACCGACTGAGACAAACAAAGAAGCAAGAATTTTCCAGTGTTCTAACTGGATATTGCAACACGTTATTTTCAAGGATCCGTCTCGTTACAAACCAAATGAACCATACGGAGTAATGATGTCGCTGCTGAAAAGATATTCAGTATCCGGAAAAAAACAGTTAGATGATGTGCCTGATGTATTTTCAAACTTTGCATTGCGAATTACAAACGGAAACAGGGTAGCAAAAGTAGAAGCAATTCAAAACCCATTCTCTTTCGGACGGAGGTATTGATATGACAACCAAAGAATATTTAGGGCAGATAAGCCGCCTTAATCGAATGATAAATAATAAACTTACGGAAATCGCACAACTTAAAGATATGGTGGTAAGCATATCTGCTCCGCAAAGCGGTGAAAGGGTACAGACTACACCGAACTTTGACAAAATCGGAACAAAATATGCCAAAATTGACGAAATGGAACGGAAAATAGATGGCATGGTGGACGAACTTGTCGATAAAAAAGAGAAAATTATACAGCAGATAGACAGCATGGAAGATGAAAACACATACAATATTCTGTTCGCAAGGTACATAGAAAAGAAAACTTTTGAAGTGATCGCAACAGAAATGAAATATTCATGGAGACAGGTTGTCAGACTTCACGGAACTGCATTGAAACAGTTTGAAAAGAAATACGGAGAAGGATATTTGAATGAACAATGTCATTGAATGTCATATATAAAAAATGGTAATGTTAAACTGACGAAAATATTTAAGATGCTTTCTAATCCTCCTAAAAGGCAAACAGCCGGGAATACCGTCTACGTTATGTGGGCGGTATTTTTGTGCGCAGAAAAGAGGTATTTATGATTTTTAACCAAAAAATTAGAGTGTACTGTCCGGGATGCGGACGGTTGGTCGGTGAATGCAGTTCAAAATCACATATCGACAAGACATATAAGTGCCGGAATTGCAATAAGATGGTTTTTTACCATACAGAGACCGGAAAACGTGAGATCAAGAAACTTCCCAAAAGAGACCAGAGCAGCGGAATGACATTTATGTAGGTGGAAATATGAACACTATGAAATTTCAAGACCTTGTAAAGGGTTGTCACGGCAGAAAAATTGCATATACGGATGTGGAGCAGATAACCGAAGACAACATTGTAAAGGTTATTGGAGACTGCATAGGTGTTTTTTATTACAACAAGACAGTTATCAAATATTTGTGGGAGTACTACAAAGGTGACCAGCCAGTACTATACCGGACAAAGCTGTCAAATGAGGATATAACGAACAAAATCGTTGAGAATCATGCTTATGAGTGGGTACAGTTCAAGGTCGGTCAGACTTACGGAGAACCTATTCAGTTTGTTAGCAGAAAAGATGATGAAGCTGTAAATAAGGCAGTAGATGAACTGAATGATTACTTAGCTGATGCAAATAAACATGAGAAAGACATAAAAGCTGGTGAGTGGCAGTCGGCAACCGGAACATCATTCAAAGCTATTCAGATTGTGAATGGAGATGTGCCTATCCGTGTGGTTGCACCTAGTCCTCTGAACACGTTTGTCATTTACAACCGCAGTTCCGAAGAACCGATTTTGGCGGTACAAGAATTAAAAGATGAAAATGGAGAGTGGTACAAACTCTGCTACACGGAATCCTATGAATGTAAGATAAAAAACAGTGCAGTTGTTCCTGATACATGGAAACTTCACGGATTTGGTGGAATACCGATTGTAGAGTTTCCAAACAACCATGAGCGGTTATCTGATATTGAACTTGTTATAGATCTGTTGGATGCAATCAATAATACGCAGTCTAATAGAATGGACGGCATAGAGCAGTTTATACAGGCATGGTACAAATTCGTAAACTGTGAAGTTGATGAAGAACAGTTTAAAAAAATGAAAATGAATCATGCATTGGTTGTAAAGTCCATTAACAAGGATAATAAGTCTGATGTTGATGTAATGTCACAGGAACTTGACCAAACGCAGACACAGGTATCTAAAGACGATTTAACAGACAGCGCACTTTCAATTCTGGGAATACCGAACAAGCAAGGAAACACTGGCGGTGATACGCAGGGTGCGGTTGAACTGAGAAACGGATGGGATTTTTCAAAATCAAGAGCAAGACTTAAAGATCCGGTTGTTAAGACAGCAGAGAAGAGATTGGCCAAGGTTGCGCTGAATGTTATCCGCATTAAGAAAGAGGATCTAAAAATCACTCTTAGAGATTTTGATGTGCAGATCAACCACAGTCCACAAGATAATATGTATACCAAGTCGCAGACATTACTGCAACTTCTGCAGTGTGGTATTCATCCTCTTATTGCAATCAAAACGGTTGGACTTTGGGGAGATTGTGAAAAGACTTTCAACCTTTCAAAACCTTACCTTGATTCTCTGTGGAAAACTGCTGACATTATCAACATGGAAGAGCAGATGGCAAAAGCACAAGAAATTGTAAAACAAATGCAAAATAAGACAGTTGCCTAGAAATAGGTAGCTGTTTTTATTTTATAAAAATGCACCTATGCGTGAAATAGGAGAAATCACAAGTGGAGCAACCCACGTTAATAAGCGTAGTGAACAGGAGATAAGTTATGACAAGAGAACAGGCAAAACAAAATCTTATTGCAATCGGAGTTTCAGAACCTACTGATGAACAGATTAGCAATTATCTGAATCAAGTGAATGGGGAAACGAAGAAAGAAAAAGATAAGGCGGCTGAATACAAGGCTAAAGCTGATAAGGCTGATGAATTGCAGAGTAAGATTGACGAAATGGAAGCAGGAAACCTTACGGAAATTGAGAAAGCAAATAAGGCTTTGGAGACAGCTAACAACCGTATCGCAGAGTTGGAAAAAGCACAGACTTTAGCAACCCAACGTACAAGTGCGGCTGATAAATTCAAAATCACTGCTGAACAGGCAGCGCAGGTTGTTAAAGATGATGGCAGTTTTGATTTTGAGGTTCTCGGAAAAATTATCTCTGATAAAGAAACCGCTGCGGCACAGGCTAAGGAACAGGAGATTGCAAACGGATCTACTAATCCTGGCGGTGGTAATGCTGGTGGTGGAGATGGAACTGAAAGCAAAGGTGCTGAAATGGCAAAAAAATATAATCAGCGCTATGTAATCGAACAGTAAGCAAGGAGGTATAAACGTTATGGCTTACATGAAAACCACTACTTACACTTCTGGTGTAAACATTTTAGCAAGTGAAGTCGGACTTGTGTTAAAAACCTTTGAGGGAACACAGGCAATGGCAACACAGGTAGATGATAAGAAGATTATCAAGGCAGGAACTGTGGTTCCCACAAATGACGCTTCTGCAAAGGGAATTGTCTTTGAAGATGTTGATATTACAGATGACGAAAAGAAGCCTATTTCTGTAATTATTGCGGGCCGTGTTATTAAGGCAAATTTGCCTGTTGCAGTAGATACCAATGCCGAAACCGCACTTAAAGCAAGCGGCATTTACTTTGATTAAATTACGGAGGTAAGAACAGTATGCCTAGTGTATTAACAATGATTACAGACAAGGATAGATTGGATTTTTCCCAAAACTATTCTATCGCAAGAAATTATGTAGGTGACCGTCTTTTTCCTGATATCAAGACCGAGAACCTTGAAGCAGAGTACGAAAGACTTTCCGAGGGAATGGATCTTCCTACCGCAGCAATGGTACACGCATTTGATACCGAGGCTGCTATTGGTGTAAGACCTGGATTCGAAAAAGTAAGCGTAGAAAAGCTGCTGATTAAGGAAAAAATCAACCAGTCTGAAAGATTACGCCAGTTGCTGAATCATGGCGTAAGAGAAAGCAACCTGATTGACTATGTATATGACGATATGGGTCGGCTGTCTGATTCCGTAAAGACAAGAACTGAAATTGCAAAAATGGAAGTTATGTCTACTGGTAAGATGACCATTAACGAAAATGGTCTCAATTTTGCTATTGACTTCAAAGTAAATAAGTTCAAGGCACTGAAAGGCTGGGAAGATCCTACCCATGATATCCTTGGAGATATTGCAGACATGGTTCAGATGGCTCTTGACAAAGGATATGTTGTCAATACTGCACTGACTTCTACCAAAATGCGCTCTTATATGCTTAAGAATGAAGGAATCATGAAAGCTATTAAGGGAGTTAATTTCGTTGGAATGGCAATTACTCCGGAAGAAGTGTCAAATCTGTTACTTAGCCTGTATGGTCTGAACATGGTAATTGATGATGATATGTACGGAATTGCCAACAAGGAAAATACAACGAGAACTCCCAAGAGATTTTTACCGGATAATATATTTACTCTTTATGTATCTACTGGAAACGGAAAGATTGGTACTGGACTTTGGGGCGTAACTCCGGAAGAAGAAAAAGCAAGTGCATTTACAAGCCTGTCCAAAAAGCAATTCATTACTATTTCCCAGTGGGCAACTCCTGATCCGGTTGCTGAGTGGACTAAGGCTAGTGGCGTGTTTATTCCTGTAATTCCTAACCCTTATGGAATCGTAATCGGTACTTTAACCGAAGGAGAAAGCGGTTTGGATACATTGGTAGTGAACAGCACTGCAAGCCAAACAACTAATGGATACACGAAAGTAAGCGTTTCCCCTGCAAAAAGCGGCGACAATTCTTACAAATACAAGGTAGCAGAGGATTGTAAATTACCTTCTTATCTTGGAAATGTAAAGACGTATGCTACTTGGGATGGCACTTCTGAAATTGAAGCAACAACCGGCAAGGAAATTATGATTATCGAGTGTGATCCTAATTACAGAGCAGTAAAGGCAGGTATTACTACAGTAACTGCAAAGGATGAATAAGAGGTAACACATGGCAGAATATACGACTTTGGAGCAAGTAAAAATCCGTCTGAAACAATTTCATATTGATTCTGAAAGCTCCGAGGTCGTGTTTGATGACCTTGAAGATAACCCTCTGATTGAGCAACTTATCAGTCAAGCGAAAGCTGACATTGTGGCAAAGAGAATGTACCCGGACAGCTACACGGAACAAAAGATTGCAGAGGACTTGAATCGGTTTGAGAGCGTGATTGTGAACGTGGTTGTGTATGACCATTCACAGGCTGGAGAAAATTTCATGTCAAATTACTCTGAAAACGGTGTGTCGAGAACATGGAGAGACCGTGACAGTCTGTTTGTAGGTGTATTCCCATTTGCCAAAGTGCTGTAAAAGAAGATTGTGCGTGACCATTTTGCTGATGTCGGCAATATGGTTGCAGGCGGCACACTTTAAGGGTGGTGGGCGGTGTGCCAACAATAAGTAACAGGAGATATGAAATGAAAGATTTTTTATTACAGACATACACTATTGTATTGCCTATTTTATTAGGATATATTGTCTGGCTCCTTAAACAACAAAAGAAGGACAGAGATGCAAACAGTAAGGGAACAATGCTTCTTTTGCGTGTTCAACTTATTGAGTATCACGATAAGTACATGAAGTTGGGAGAAATTCCCAGTTATGCGTATGAGAATTTTGTGGAGATGTACAATGCGTATCATGCGTTAGGTGGAAATGGAATGGCTACCAAAATGTACGAGGAAATCAAAGAAATCAGATTGAAGAATGGAGGTAAAGAATAATGGATTTTTCACAAGTAGGAACTTGCGTTGCAATCGTTGTTATCTGCTATCTTGCTGGTATTGGAGCAAAGCTTATTCCGGTTATTAAGGATAATTACATTCCGGTTGTTGTCGGCATTGTCGGTGGCATTCTCGGAGTGGTAGGAATGTATGTGATTCCCGACTTTCCGGCAAATGATGTTCTGAATGCTATTGCGGTCGGCATTGTTTCCGGTTTGGCAAGCACCGGGGTAAATCAGATTTACAAACAGGTGAAGAAAGATGCTTGAAGCAAATAAGCAAAAAATGAAGTATTCCAAACAGGGTGAGAAAGTCACAATCTACGACCGTGACGAAAATGGAAACATCAAGTACATTGAGGTTGACAGTGAAAAGATTCCGGTAGTTTTGAGAGAAGCTATCGGATTTTCTGACCCTGTTCCTTTTTCTGCCAATATCAGCAACAAGTTGTCAGAAGTACTGGTAAAGGAATTTGGTATTGATGATTCCAGTTCCTATTGTCAGATTGTGACAGATAAGGGATATTTGCCGATTAAGGCAGGAGACATTGTTTGGAAAAAATCTGATGTGGGTCAAGATAGTGATGGACTGGTTGACGATAAGACAGCGGACTATGTTGTAAAAGGTGTAGCTGATGAAGGACTTACCGTTGACCTGTTTTTGCTTCAAAAAACGGTAAAGTGATATGGGGAAGACGATTGAACTAAATTTATTCAGTGACAATTCTATACAGAACGCTATAAAGGCTCTTAGAGACTACGAAAACAGCTTGACATATAAATGTAGGCTACTGGCTGAAAAGTTGGCAGAAAAGGGCGTAGAAGTGGCTAGAATAGAGGTCACAAGTTTAGATGCTATCTTCACTGGTGACTTAATGCGAAGCATTCATACAGAGCATATAGGAAACATAAAAGGCGGTGGAATCTGGGCGGTCGTTGCTGATGATAAATCCGCTGTTTTTGTGGAATTTGGTACACTTGGTAGCATTGGTGGCAAAAAAGAATATCCGTATCCGTTGCCGGACGGTGTTCAGTGGAAATACGGAAGTGGTTCAAACATTATTCAGTTGTCAAACGGTCAATATGGTTGGTTTTATAAAGGTGATGACGGAAAAGTGTACTGGTGTGAGGGCATGGATAGCAGACCATTTATGTACTTGACAGGTATCGAACTTGAAAAAGATGTAGTGAAAGTGGCAATGGAGGTGTTCGGTAATGGCGGTTAATGAATATCAATGGGTATCAGATTTCAAAGTCAAGATTGCATCATACTTGAAAATGAAAATACCGCAGAGCCATCCTAAAGCGTATGTAACGGACAAAAGCAAGGATTTGTCAGAACCCACATTCCCCACAGTTTACTTTCATGCTATGCCGTTCACAGAGACAGGAGAAGACCTTGAAGGACGGTCTATCAATGGAATCACAGCATCGTACCAGGTTGATGTGATAACAAATAAGAGTCAGGAAGAAGCTGAAGCTATCATGGCTACGGTTGCCGGACTTTTCAAACGTTTGCGATTTCAGATAACTTCCATGCCGGAGTTTAGCAATACTTCACAGAACACATACAGAAGCACAGCACGGTTCAGAAGAAACGTAGATGCTGATGATATATTGTAACTATTGACAGAGCCTACTGGCTCTATTTTTTTATGAAAATTTGGAGGTAAATATGGCTACTGGTTTAAAATCAAGAATTGCCTATAAAGAGCCTAGTTCTAGTGCCGCAACTGGTGAGTACTGGGCAGGAACTTACAAACTGCTCATGAGAGCAAAAAGTATTCCTTCACCGTTCGGAAGTCAGAACATGGTTGATACTTCTACACTGGAAGATTTGGTCGAAACACAGGAAATGGGTCGTAGAGCAGCTAACAGTATGGAAGTGCAAGGGGCATTTGAGAAAAAGTACAAGGATGAAATGGTGACAAACGAGGGAAAGAAACTCGATTTTATCATCCTGTATGGAACTGACGGAAAAGGTTCAGAGGGTATTTGTGCATTCATCGGTCAGGAAAGTTTTGCACCGGACGAAGCAACAGACGATCATCTGACTGGAACTGCTACGATTGCACAGGCTACTGTGCCAAAGTGGATTGAAGATAATTACACTGTTGCAGTAACAGAGGATGAAAACGGTTATCCCACAGCAATTACACTGACAAAAAAATAGAAAGTCAGTCAGAAACAAATAGTACTGCCGTGGCTGACTTTGACGAAACGGTAGACGAACCATTGATTTAAGCAAAAGAGAGCCGCCTTCGGGCGGCTCCTTTCCAACAAAAGGTTGGGGAAAGGATATGTTTTTATGAAGAAGATTTTAGTTAATGATGTTGAATATACTTTAGAGTTTGGATTCGGTGCTGTGGAGTGCAAGGATTTGATTCAAAAGATGTTTCTTATGCTTTCCGGTGGCTATGTAGCTAAAAAAGCAAAAAATGTACAGAATCCCACACCAGAAGAAATTGTAGATGGTAGCGGATATATGCTTGCAGAATTTCCTCATGTATGCAAAACGGCTTTTTATGCAGGACTTCTTGAAAACCATAAAGATATTACACCGGATGAATCCAATGCTTTAATGAAAGAATACATGAAAGCAAACGGTCTGTCTTTTGTGAAGTTGTATGGAGAACTGACAGACTGTATGAAAGAAGACGGTTTTTTCGAACTGTCGGGTCTGACGGAAATGATGACGCAGACCAAGGAAGAGATGGAGAAAGAGTACAGCAAGGTAACGAAGATGCCACAGGACCACAAGAAGAAATCGACTGGCACAAAATAATATGGGAAGAATATTTTCCATTTGCTTTTTCCATGGGAATTTCGATAGAAGAGTTCAAACATCTGAATCCTAAGAAATTAGAGTGGTGCTACAAAGGATATAAACTCAAAAAAGAGGAAGAAGATAGGAATTCATGGCAACGGTGGGGAGATTACGGAATATCTGCATTAATCGTTGCAATAGACTATTGCTTACATGGAGAAAAAGCAAGAGCTACTTATATTGAAAAGCCTATTTCAGAAAAGATAGCACATGATAATGAGCCTAAATATAAGGAATCCAACGAAGAAATTGCAATATGGGAAATGAAACAAAGAATTAAAGCATTAAGAGAGCAAGGATTACCGGAAAGTCCGGATTAAGGAGAAACAAACATGAGTTTAAAAGGAATTGATGTGTCCGCATACCAGGGGACGATTAACTGGTGGGCGGTAAAACAGAACGGAATTGATTTCGCTATTCTGAAAGTCATCCGTAAGGATTTGAACCCGGACAAGAAGTTTGAAGAGAACTGGAAAGGTTGCCAAGAACACAACGTTCATGTGCACGGAGTATATGAATACGGATATATTACAACGGTTGCAAAATCACGATCTGATGCAAGAAGAGTGCTTACTATTCTTAATGGCAGAAAAGTGACAGTATATCTTGATGTTGAAGATGCCGTTATGAAAGGTCTTGGCAAAAATATTATTTCCATTATCAATGCTTACGGCAAGGTTATCACAGACGCAGGATTGCCATTTGGTGTATACACTGGGGAAAGTTTTTACAAGACATACATTAAGCCTTATGGAGGTGTAAACTATCCCATGTGGATTGCACGGTACGGCAAGAATAACGGAAAGTGTGATGTGAAATATCAACCGCAAGTACCGAACATGGTAGGCTGGCAGTATACTTCTAAAGGTCGTGTAGGCGGCATTGTAGGAAACGTGGACATGAATGTATGGTACAAGGAATTAGAAGCCGTACAGGGCAATACGAAAGCGTACAGCAACCCTTACGCAGAACCGACAAGACTGTTGAAGAAAACAGTTCCTTGCATGAGAGGTGATGATGTGCGGTGGTTGCAATTTTCACTTATTCATCATGGTTGCTTATCTGCGGTGAATGCAAAGGGAAAGAGCAACATTGACGGAATTTTAGGTAAAGACACAGCAACGGCAATCGGAGTATTCCAAAAGAAAGTCGGAATCAAGGTTGATTACAAGTGCGGTGCGGTTACGAGAGAATATCTTAAGAAATAATTTTAGGAACGGTAGGTGTCAAAGCTTACCGCTCTTTTCTTGGAAGTGGTTGACACTTCCTTTTTTTTATTGCGGTAAAGGCGGTGCGGTATGGCAGATATTGATATTGATAATCTTCAAATAAAAATAAGTGCGGATGCGAACAAAGCCAGTAGTGCACTGAATAAACTTGCAAATAGCCTTGAAAGTTTCCGGAAGAGTGTTGTGTGGGATACTGGTAAACTGTACAGTATCGGTACTGGAATCAAAAACATATCGGATGCCGCTACTGGTTTTAAAGGTGCAAAGTCTAAAGAACTATCATCTTTGGCTACGGCACTGAACAAATTTAACAAAGTTGATACTGTGTCACTACGTGGTGTTGGCTCTGCTATGGAAAATTT
>ENA-UEQN01000545-UEQN01000545.1-human-gut-metagenome-genome-assembly--contig:-NODE-545-length-34166-cov-19.901787_pt1 | contig 34166 bp, 30 predicted proteins | sample MGYA00242940_ERZ507944 | MGnify/ENA primary metagenome ERZ507944 (study PRJEB26167, sample SAMN06115449) | human gut metagenome | host: Homo sapiens | place: China:Fujian | collected 2015-08-20... | reverse complement strand
GTGCGGCAGTCCGGGCACCAGTACACGGGCTTCAGGCCCTTGTAGATGTAGCCCTTCTTGGCCATCTCGCCAAAGATCTCGATCTGGCGTGCCTCAAACTCAGGCTTCAGGGTCAGGTAGGGGTGCTCGAAATCACCGATGACGCCCAGACGCTTGAACTGGTCGCTCATGATGTCGATGTGCTCGGTGGCAAACTTTTCGCAGATCTGGCGCAGCTCCAGCTTGGAGATGTCCTTCTTCTTGTCGCCGACGGAGGACAGAGCCTTCAGCTCAATGGGCAGGCCGTGGGTATCAAAACCGGGCACATAGGGAGCCTGATAGCCCTCCATGTTCTTGTCACGGATGATGATATCCTTGATGATCTTGTTCAGGGCGGTGCCCATGTGGATGTTGCCGTTTGCATACGGAGGGCCGTCATGCAGGATGAACTGCGGCTTGCCCTCGTTGTGCTTCATGAGCTGATTGTACAGGTCGTTGTCGTCCCAATCCTTGAGCATGACCGGCTCCTTTTTGGGCAGACCGGCACGCATCTCAAACAGAGTCTTGGGCAGATTCAGGGTACTGTCGTACTGAGATTTGTTCTTAGCCAATGGTTACACTCTCCTCTATATTTGCTTATGGACACGCGCCTTACTCGCTGAACTTGACGCCCTGGAAGGCATCATAGTCCGGTCCGTCCGGCTTTGCATCCGCAGGAGGATCCAGCTTGAGCTGGCTTTCATCTTTTTCCCAGAAATCCTCACTGCTCTCAACCGCCTTGTCGTCCTCGGCATCAGCGGCAGAATCGGTTTCCTTGCCGGCGGTGTCCGGCTCCTGTGCAGGGGCCTCCGCCTCAGGCTGCTGAACGGCTGCCTGGTCCTCCACGGGCTCTTCTGCGGCAGGTTCGGCAGGCTCGTCCGCGGCCTTCTTGTCGGCATCAGCCTTCTCGTCCTTCTGGAACTCCGGCAGACGGCTCAGGCTCTCCACATGGCTGCGGTACAGGTTGAGCACGTCGGACTTGAAGCGGGTCACTTCCAGCCGCACACGGTCATATTCGCGCTCTTCGGCCAGACGCTTGTCGTTGGCCTCGCTCTCGATCTCGTCGGCGCGGTCGCTTGCCTTCTGCAGCAGCTCGTTGGCGTCACGGATGATGTCGTCGCCGCGCAGGTTGGCACGGTGGATGATCTCCTCGGCCTTCTGGTTGGCTTCACGAATGACGTTCTCGCCCATGCGCTGCGCATTGATCAGCGCACTCTTGAGCATCTCGCCGTCCGCCTCATAGCTCTGCAGTTCCCGGTGCAGGCGCTGGTTTTCCGCCGTCAGATCTGCGATCTGCTTGCGGAGCTGCTCCGCCTGCGCATCATCCTGCTGCAGCTGCTCCTCGATCTTGTCCAGAAAACGGTCTACGTCCTCCGTGCGGTAGCCGCGGAGGTTTTTTTCAAATTGCACGGAGCGGACATCCTGCGGGGTCAGCATAATTCTTTCCTCCAATTGCTTTCAATATTGAAAAAACTCAATGATCAATCGTTCCTTTTTGCTCTTTCCGGGCAGAGCCGTCAGAGCAAAGCGCCCCTTGCCGCGCACTGTAAACACATCACCCTCGTACACCGGGGCCGACGGCTTTTCCGCCGGAAGATGGTTGATCTCCACCCGGCCTGCGGTGACCAGCTCACTGGCCTGCCCACGGCTGCAACGCAGCATGGCGGCCAGCACGGCGTCCAGCCGCAGCGACGACACCGTTGCGGTGCATTTCCGGCGCTCTGCCGTCCGGAACTCCGGCACCTCGTCCGGTGCCAGCAGTCGGGTGGCCAGCTCGGTGCGGCCTGCCTGCAGCAGTTCCTGACAGATCAGCCGGGCTGCCGGTTCCAATGCGAACACATAGGCCGTGCCGGGCGCATCCGGCGGCAGAACGATGTCGCCCAGCGCCTCGCGCCGGATCTCCAGCCCCATCAGGCTGCCAAGGTAGTCCTTGTGGGCGGGCAGCACAGCCCCCGCCTGTGCACGGCACTGCAGCTGCACACAGCAGATGGGGTTTTCCGGGTAGCTGTACTCCGGTTCCAGGCAGAGGATCCGGCGTTCTGCCTCCGGCCAGCCGCCGTCAAAGCGGAAGCCTTCTTCCAGCCCGGCGCGGCCCAGAGCGGCGCGGGCAAGCTCCTGCTCGCGGTCGCTCAGGAAACCGGAATACCGGGCAATGCCGCGGGACTGGACCGTGCGGGCAAGGTCCTCGATATGCCGCATGAGAAAGCGCTCTTCATCGGTGCGGGCCGGGACAAAGCCCCGGACTGCATGAACGACCGGATCAATAGAACGCGCCATTGTTCTCCAGCTCGTCCAGCAGGTCACCCATGATGTCTACGTTGTACGGGGTGATGATGAAGGTGCTGTTGGCCACACGCTTGATCTGGCCGTTGTTGGCATAGGCCACACCGGACAGGAAGTCCACCAGACGGCGGGACACTTCCTTGTTGGTGGACTCCAGGTTCAGCACGACGGTGCGCTTGTTGTTCAGATGGTCCGCAATGGTGCTGGCATCCTCAAAGCGCTCCGGCTTGACCAGGACCACCTTGAGCTGGGTGGTGGCGTGGATGTTGACCACCTTGTTCTTCTTGGCACCCTCGGCCGGCTCTTCGGTCTCGTCATCTGCGCCCAGGCCGACACCGTTGTTGTTGTTCACCATCTGGGGGCCGTCGTCAATGTACTGATCCTCGTACTCGTCCTCTGAACCAAACAGGCCCTTCTTGAGGCTATCTACCAAAGACATAATGATCTGCTCCTTTCATTCAGGCAGCGCCGGGCTGCCCGGCATACTTTGCAAAAGAATGCAAATAGCTTTTACTATTATCGGATTTTTTGACACGGATGTCAATAACTACAAAAGTTTTCCGTCGTACAAATTTTGTCCGGAAACGATGATTTCGTCATAAAGCCGCACCTGACTCACCGAACCGTCGGTTCCCTTGGGCAAAACGAGGATGTAATCGCCGTCGGTCACCAGCGGATGATCGTTGTCCACGGGGTCGATCTTGCAGAAGCGGGCGATGTTGCCGTACTTGACGTACACGCCTGGGATGTAGTTTTCGCCCTGCGTCTCTGCCTCGGTGCCGTCCTCCTTGAGGTAGTGCACCGCCGAAGCCGGGATGCGCAGGCCGGTGCTCTCCCCCACCGAGATGCGGGCTGCTGCGTGGTTCAGGCAGAGCACATCGCCGTTGATGACATTGCAGGTGAGCACAAAGCGAGCCAGGCCCTGTTCTTCGTCAATGGTCACCTCCGAAACGGCGGCCTTGAAGGATCTGTCCGTCTGGCCGGGGAAGCGGATCTGCACACTGGAACTCAGCGGCTTGCCGTTCTGCCCCAGCAGCTTCTGGCCCTGTTCGGCCGAACACACGCCCACATAGCGCCAGGTGAAGCCGGAAACGATCTTGCCGGCACAACCGTCCAGCGGCAGGGTGGGGTTAGAATCCAGATACGCCTTGAGCTGAGCCGGGTCCTGTGCAAGGATGTCGTCGGCTCCGGCATTGAGCCGCCCGCTGCTGGACGCCCGGACAAAGTAGCCGGTCTGCGGGGCGGTGATCTGGGTGGGGTTGCCCAGCTGGGCCTGCACGCTCTGGGCCTGCTGGGTCAGAGCCGTGACCTGATCGGTAAAGTTGGCGGAATCGCCGGTGGCGATCCAGAGCTTGTTCTGGGCCAGCAGGTAGGCATTGGCACCGCTGCTCACCTCGTCGTATGCTCCGGCATCCAGCTCGTCCATCATATCATAAAGGGCCGCCGAGCGCTCCCGCAGCAGGGTGTCCAGCTGCAGGGAGGTGGTGTTCTGGGAGCGCTGCAGCAGGTCGATCTGCTCGGTCAGCTGGGTGAGCTGCTGGCGCAGCACCGCCTGGGAAGCATCGCTGTAGATCTCCGCCACAGCCGTCCCGGCCGAGACGCGCTCGCCGTCGGCCGCGAGATATCCCAGCGTGCCGCTGCCGGACACATATACCTCATCAAACAGCAGCACACCGTCGGCCTCCACGTTGTCCGACACGGTGGCCGGCAGTGCGGTCTCATATACATTCTGCGGGAAGAGGATGTGCAGGGCCTGATATCCCACATAGCATGCAGCCAGCAGCAAAAATGCCGCCAACACCCCGGCCAGCACCGCCAGCGGATGCGGTTCCCTGCGGTCCCTCCGGCTTTTTTCTGCCCTATCGGCCATTATCCATCATCCTTTCGACAAAAATTCCTGTACGGTACGGCAGGCACACTGCTGCACCTCCGGTGCCCCGGCATCCAGCCAGACCACGCCGTCCATGTGGCGGAACCAGGTCAGCTGCCGCTTGGCGTAGTTGCGGGAGGCCTGCTTGAGCTTGTCCGCGCAGGCTTCCAGCGAGGCCGTCTGCTCAAAATACGGAAAAAACTCCTTGTAGCCGATGGCCTGTGCTGCCGTGCGGAAGCGGCTGCGGTTGTTCCAGACCAGCTCTGCCTCTGCCAGCAGACCGGCATCCAGCATTTTGTCCACCCGCAGGTCGATGCGGCGGTACAGCGCCGCCCGGTCCGGGAAATCCAGCCCTAAGATCAGGCTGCGGTAGGGGCGTTCCGACGGCAGGGATGCCGCCTTCTGCTCGCTGAGCTTTTTGCCGGTGGCGCGGTAATGCTCCAGCGCCCGCAGCACCCGCACCTGATTGTTGGGGTGGATGACAGCCGCCGCTTCCGGGTCCACCTGCTGCAGCTCGGCATAGAGAGCGGCACCGCCCTTCTGGGCCAGTTCTTCTGCCAGCTGCTCCCGCAGACCGGCCGGTGCTTTTTCTTCGGTAAAGCGCACACCGTACAGAAAGCTCTGTACATATAAACCGGTGCCGCCCACCAGAATGGGCAGATGCCCCCGGCCCGCGATCTCCTGCTCCAGGCGGCCCGCCATGGCAGTGAAATCTGCCACGCTGAACGGTGCGTCCGGTTCCAGGATGTCCACCCCGTGGTGCGGGATGCCGTGGGTCTCCTCGGGCGTGACCTTGGCGGTGCCCACATCCAGACCCTTGTAGATCTGCATGGAGTCCGCGCTGATTACTTCGCCCCCGAACTGTTCGGCCAGCGCTACGCCCAAGGCCGTTTTGCCGGTGGCCGTGGGGCCCACCACTGCCACGACCGGGTGTTTATACGATGCGTCCAAACTGCTTTTCCAGCTCCTTTCGGGTCAACTTGAGCACGCAGGGGCGGCCGTGAGGGCAGAAAGGCGGCACTTCACCGGAAAGGATCTTTTCGGCCAGCGCCAGCAGCTCCTGCGGGGAGGACTTGTCCCCCGCCTTGATGGCCGCACGGCAGGAGATGGAGTGCAGCACCCACTCGGTATGCTCGTTCAGTGCGTCGTGGCCGCCCTTGAGCAGCTTGTTGGCGATCTCAATGAGCAGGCTTTCGGCGTTCTGCGGTTCCACATCGGCCGGGACCGCCCGCAGCACCACCGTGTTGCCGCCAAAGTCCGCGATCTCCAGCCCTGCGTTTTCCAGCAGGGGCACATGATCCAGCAGGGCCTGTTTTTCCTCAGCAGACAGGTCAATGGCCGTCGGCTCCAGCAACATCTGACTGGGCACATTGCCGTAGTTGGCTGCCAGCTTTTCGTACAGCTGGCGCTCATGGGCAGCGTGCTTGTCGATGAGGCACAGTTCGTCGCCGCGCTCGGCCAGAATATAGGTACGGAACACCTCACCCACATAGCGCAGCGGCTCCGGGCCGTCGGCGGGGGCAAAGTTCATCTGCTCCGGCTCCACCGGCTCTTCGGCAGCTGCTTCCGGTTCCTCCCGTGCAGGCTGTACCGGCGCTGCGGGCTTTTCCGGCTCTTTCACCGGAACGGAAGGCTGCGGGTCCCAGGCCGCCATGTGGTTCTGGCCTGCCTGCACTTTTGTCTCACCGAAATCCGGTTCCACGTCCAACTGTGTTTCGCTGGCCGCCGCACGGAAGGGTTCAGCAGGCTTTTCCTGCGGGGCGGCCGGGCTGTGCAGGGTAACAAAGGGGTCCAGGATGTCGGCATCCACGCTGCTCTGTTTCCAGCGGGGCTGTGCCACAGCCGTCGGTTTTTCCGGCGCAGCAGGTGCAGATACCTTCGTTGCGGGCTTTGCGGGAGCCGCCGGGGCCGGAGCGGGCTGCGGCGGGAGGGTGCCCGGGTCCGCCTGCCCCGGAATGATGGCAGAAAGTCCTGTAAAGTTGTTTTTCTTTACAGCATTTTCCGGTGATTCTCCGTCAGATACTTCGATCTTGGATTTTTCGTTGGTTTTTGTTTCTTCAAAGGTGAAATGCCGCTCGCCAGTGCCGGGCTGGGCCAGCGCCAGCTTGACGGCATGGTAAACCACATCAAAGATGTCGTTTTCCCGGGCAAAGCGCACCTCGATCTTGGCCGGGTGCACATTCACATCTACCAGGTCTGCCGGCATATCCAGCAGCAGGATGCCGCCAGGGAACTTGCCCTGCATCATGGTGCCCTTGAACGCCATTTCCATACCGGCCATGATGGTGCGGTTGCGGACATAGCGTCCATTGATGTAAAAATGCTGCATGCTGCGGCTGGCGCGGCAGCTCTTGGGCGGGGTGATGAGACCCCTGATGTGGTAGACACCCTCCTGGTTGTCCACTTCCACAAGGTCCCGGCTGAACTCCCGGCCCAACACAGAGTAGGCCGCGCCCCGCAGCTGACCGTCACCGGGGGTGACGTACTGCAGTTTGCCTTCCCGGATGAATTTGATGCTCACCTCCGGGTGGCTGAGGGCCACATGGGTGACCGTGTCGGCCACGAAGGTGCCCTCGCTGGAGTCCTTTTTGAGGAACTTCATGCGGGCGGGGGTATTGTAGAACAGATCCTGCACCCGGATGGTGGTGCCCACGGCACGGGCGCCCGGCTCACGGGAGAGCTCTTCCCCGCCCTCGATGCAGTACACCGTGGCAAATTCGTCCTGCTCGGTGCGGGTGGTCAGCTCCACCCGGGCCACACTGGCAATGGAGGCCAATGCCTCGCCGCGGAAGCCCAGGGTGTGGATGCTGACAAGGTCGTCCGGCGTCTGGATCTTGCTGGTGGCGTGTCGGATGAAAGCAGTGGAGATGTATTCGGCTTCAATGCCGGTGCCGTTGTCGCTGATCTCGATCAGCTTCACGCCGCCGGACTCAATGCTCACGGTGATCTGGCTGGCACCTGCGTCGATGGAGTTTTCCAGCAGCTCCTTGACAACGGACGCCGGACGTTCGACTACCTCACCGGCTGCGATCAGCTCGGCGGTGTGCTTGTCCAGAACATGGATCACGGCCATGGTCGTTCCCTCCCTTGTGCGTTTTATGGAGAACGGGTCAGCCGTTCAGGCTGCCCTTCAGGGTCTTTTTGAGTTCATAGAGGAAGTTCAGTGCCTCAATGGGGGTCAGGGTCTCCACGTCCACGGCTTCCAGCTTTTCCATCATCTCGCTGGGCACCGCCGGAGAGTTGTACTCCTGCAGGGCATCAAAGTCCATCTGTTCCACCTTGTTTTTCGGGGCCGTGGCTTCCAGTGCCCGCAGCACCTCGTGGGCGCGGCGGGTCACGCTGCCGGGCAGACCGGCCAGCTTGGCCACCTCGATGCCGTAGCTGTCATCGGCCGGGCCGCGCACGATGCGCCGCAGGAAGGTGATGTCCTCACCGCGCTTCTTGACCGCGATGTTGTAGTTCTTCACGCCCTCCACAGTGCCTTCCAGCTCGGTCAGCTCGTGGTAGTGGGTGGCAAACAGCGTCTTGCAGCCAAGGCCCTTGGCGAGGTCTGCAATGTGCTCCACCACGGCGCGGGCAATGCTCATGCCGTCAAAGGTGGAGGTCCCGCGGCCGATCTCGTCCAGCACCACAAGGCTCTTGGAGGTGGCGTTTTTCAGGATCTCGGCCACCTCGGTCATCTCCACCATAAAGGTAGACTGCCCGGCAGAAAGGTCGTCCGATGCACCGATGCGGGTGAAGATGGCATCCACCACGCCCACATGGCAGCTGGCGGCCGGCACAAAGGAGCCGATCTGCGCCATCAGCACGATGAGCGCATTCTGACGCATGTAGGTCGATTTGCCCGCCATGTTGGGGCCGGTGATGATCAGGCAGCGGTCCTCGCCGCAGTTGAGGGTGGTATCATTGGGCACAAACAGGCTGCCCTTGAGCACCTGTTCCACCACGGGGTGGCGGCCCTCAGTGATGGTCAGCTCGTCGCTGTCATCCACCACGGGGCGGCAGTAGTTGTTCTCCGCCGCCACCTGCGCCAGGGCGGTCAGCACATCCAGCTTTGCCACGGCGTTGGCCGTGCGCTGGATGCGGTCCAGCTGGGCGCTGATGCTCTCCAGCAGTTCGTCGAACAGGCGGCGCTCCAGCGTGATCAGCCGCTCGTGGGCCCCCAGGATCTTGCTTTCCAGCTCCTTGAGCTCCTGCGTAATGTAGCGCTCGCCGCTGGTCAGGGTCTGCTTGCGGATGTAGGTCTCCGGCACCATGCTCTTGTAGGAGTTGCTGACCTCGATGTAGTAGCCGAACACATGGTTGTAGCCGATCTTCAGCTTGGGGATGCCGGTCTCCTGCCGCAGGCGGGCTTCCAGCTGGGCCAGGACCCCCTTGGTGTTGTCGCGGATGGAGCGCAGCTCGTCCACCTCAGTGTGATAGCCCTTGGCGATGACGCCGCCGTCCTTCAGGGTGGACGGTGCATCCGGGTCCACGGCCGCATAGATACGGGCCTTGATGTCCTCCAGCGGGTCGATCTCCTCCGCCAGCTCTGCCAGCTCCGGGCAGCCGCAGGCCGTTGCCTGCTGCCGGAGGACCGGCAGATGCTCACAGGTCTGGGCCAGCGTGTAGATCTCCTTGGGGGTGGCCGAGCCATAGACCGTGCGGGTCATCAGGCGCTCCATGTCGGCAATGTAGTGCAGCTCGTCGGTCAGGTCGCCGCGCACAACGGTCTGCCGCACAAGGCTCTCCACCGCGTTGAGGCGCTGGTTGATGAGCTTGCTGGACAACAGCGGCTGCTCGATCCAGCTGCGCAGCATACGCTTGCCCATGGCCGTGCTTGTCTTGTCCAGCACCCAGAGCAGCGTGCCTCGCTTTTCGCGGCCGCGCAGCGTCTCGGTGAGTTCCAGATTGGCCCGGGTGACCGGCGACAGGCGCATGAACTGCGCCTCGTTGTAGGTCACCACGGTTTTCAGGCGCTCCACGCCCTTGATCTGGGTGTCGTGCAGATACTCCAGCAGTGCCGCCATGGCAAACCGTACCAGACCGTTTTCGGCCATGCCGGTGGTCTGGGGCCAGTCACGACCGAACTGGCTTTCCAGCGAAGCCGCCACCAGACCCGGCGCATAGCGCTCATCCTCCACCAGCTCCACCGAGCAGGTCATATTCTTTTTGATGTAGGCCGTCACTTCGCGGCAGTCCAGCAGGCCGGGGTTCATCAGCACTTCGCTGGGGTGGAAGCGGCACAGCTCGGTGATCACCGCCGGGGCGATCTTGTCCGCCGCCAGCTCGGTGATGTGGGCCGTGCCGGTGGAGACGTCCGCAAAGCAGAGACCCGCTTTTTTGCCCTTGAGATAGATGCTGGCAATGTAATTGTTGCGGTCATCCTGCAGCATGCTGCTCTCGATGACCGTGCCGGGGGTGACCACGCGGATGATGTCGCGCTTGACCAGCCCTTTGGCCTTGGCAGGGTCCTCCACCTGCTCACAGATGGCCACCTTGTAGCCCTTGGCGATCAGACGCGCCACATAGCCCTCGTAGCTGTGGAAGGGCACGCCGCACATGGGGGCCCGCTCTTCCAGACCGCACTGCTTGCCGGTCAGGGTCAGATCCAGCTCTTTGGACGCTGTGAGGGCATCCTCAAAGAACATCTCGTAAAAATCGCCGATGCGGTAGAACAGGATCTCGTCCTTGTGTTGTTTTTTGATTTCCAGATATTGCTGCATCATGGGCGACAGCTCTGCCATGGTTTTCCCTCTCTCCCCGTTCGATGGTTCTGTGCATGGTTTGCGGCCGGTAACCGCCTTTTGCAAACAAAACGCGGTCTGCATTGCACAGCCGCGTTTTGTTCCGGATCGTGTTAGTGGCAGCCGCCGCAGGTGGAGCAGCTTCCGGTGCAGGAAGCGGAAGGCTCCTGCACGGTCATCGGGTCGCCGCCGTTCATGGCAGTGTTGATAATGGCATCAATGTAGTTGACCAGATTTTCGCACTCGCGCTTGGCCTCGTTGTAGGCGGTCATGCCCTCGTCGCCCATGATCTGGCCGTAGAGGTTGTTGACCTTCTCGTTCAGCTCGGTGATGCGGGCGTCGTCGCGCTCGCTCTTGCCGATCTCGTTGTTCAGGTCCATGCGGGCCAGGTTGAACTCGCCGATCAGGTTCTGCAGGTTCTCGTCGTTGTCGTTTGCCTTACGGGCCTGGTCCAGTGCCAGGTAACGGGGGTCGGTCTGCAGGGCCACTGCAGCGCGTTTGAACAGATCAATGCAATCCATGGTAGTTGTTCTCCTTGTCGCTTTTTATTGTTTCAGGGGCACACGGCCCCGGAATCGCGTTTTCTCTCAGTCTGCCAGCTCACCCAGCAGCACGGTAGCACGGGCACCGGTCAGCCGGACCATCGCACACTGGCCCAGCAGTGCCGGGTCGGCGGTGAACTCCACCGTCAGGTTGTTGTCCAGCCTTCCGGAGAGGGTGCCCTCGCTGCGGCCGTAGCCTTCCACCAGCACCTGCACGGTCTGGCCCACCTGGCCTTTGACCAGCGCCATGGCGATCTCGTCCTGCACCTTGAGCAGGCGGCTCATGCGGTCGGTCTTTTCTTTGCGGGGGGTGGGGTCCGGCAGTTCGGCAGCCTTGGTGCCGGTGCGCTTGGAGTAGATGAAGGTGAACAGCTGCATATAGCCCACCTTCTGCACCAATTCCAGCGTCTTGACAAAGTCCTCTTCCGTCTCACCGGGGAAGCCGACGATGATGTCACTGGAGAAGGTGATGCCGGGCACGGTTTTGCGGGCGTACTCGATAAGCTCCAGATACTGCTCGATGGTGTAATGGCGGTTCATCTGCTGCAGCAGCCGGTCGGAGCCGCACTGCACCGGCAGATGCAGGTGCTTGCAGATCTTCGGCTGGGCGGCAATGGTATCAATCAGCTTGTGGCTGGCGTCCTTGGGGTGACTGGTCATGAACCGGATGTGGTAGTCACCGGGCACGGTGCACAGCAGGTTGAGCAGGTCGGAAAAGTCGATCTGCTCTTCCAGGCCCTTGCCGTAGCTGTTCACGTTCTGGCCCAGCAGGGTGATCTCCTTGTAACCGGCCTCCACCAGCCCACGGAACTCGGCCAGGATGTCGCCGGGCTTGCGGCTCTTTTCGCGGCCGCGGACGTAGGGCACGATGCAGTAGGTGCAGAAATTATCGCAGCCGTACATGATGGGCAGCCAGGCGCGGAACTCGCTCTCGCGCCGGATGGGGATGTTCTCCACGATCACCGGGCGCTGGGCGGGGTCCAACAGCACACGCTTGTGCTTCTGCAGCTTCTGGGCGATGAGCTGCGGCAGGGTGTCGATGCCGTCCACGCCGAACACGAGGTCCACATAGGGGTAGCTCTGGCGCAGCTTTTCCACCACATGCTTCTGGTTGGCCATGCATCCGCACAGGCCGATGATCAGGCCGGGCTTTTTCTCCTTGAGGCCCTTGAGGGCGCCCACGTTGCCGAACACCCGCTGCTCGGCATGCTCGCGCACGGCGCAGGTGTTGAAGAGGATCAGGTCGGCGTCCTCCGGCTTGTCGCACAGGCCGTAGCCGATATCCACCAGCACACCCTTGATGCGCTCGCCGTCGTTGACGTTCTGCTGGCAGCCATAGCTGTGCACAAAGGCCAGCGGCGGGGTGTCGTAAGCCTGCTTTACCAGATCAGCGGCGATGTTATTATGCTCAAAACTAATGTATTCCAATCAAACCATCCTTCTCCGCCGGGAAAACCCCGCACGGTGAACACTCTTTTTTCCGCTTTTATGAATAGCTCTCCTTAGTATACACTCTTTGGCCGCTGTGGGCAAGGGGGTCCGGGCAAAGTTTACGCCTCGGAGGCCGCTTTTTGTGCTGCACAGCAGCTTTCGCACACGCCGATGAACACCACGGCGCAGTCCTGCACCCGGCCTTTCTGGCCGCGTACCAGCTTCGTCACCTGCTTTTCGTCCACCTCGGCGTCGGTCACGCCGCCGCACACCGTGCAGTACAGGTGGCTGTGCCAGGCCAGCGTATGGTCGAACCGGTCGGCCTGGCCGGGGATGGACACCCGGCGCACGCGGCCTGCCTCCACCAGACTGTTCAGGTTGCGGTACACGGTGCCAAGGCTCAGGCCCGGGCATTCCTTTGCAGCGGTGTCGTAAATCTCTTCGGCGGTGGGGTGGTTGCAGAGGTTTTGCACCGTCTGCATGACCAGCTCACGCTGTTTGGAATAGCGCATATCGTTCTCCTTTTCTTGTTTTTGGGTTCAGACGTTTTCCTCGCCTTTGATCTTTGCCCAGTAGGCGCGGGCCGCCTGTTCGGTACGGTTGTCGCCGTAGGTGTAGTATTTCACGTCCTTGAGGGCATCCGGCAGATACTGTTGTTTGACCCAATGGTGGTCGTAGTCGTGAGCGTACTTGTAGTTCTGCCCTTTTACCAGAGCATCCTCGCCGTCAAAGTGCTTGTTCTGCAGCTGACGCGGGATGGGCCCGGTGCGCCCGGCCTGCACATCCGCGATGGCTGCATTGATGGCGTCATGGGCGCTGTTGGATTTGGGGCTGGTGGCCACCAGGATCACCGCGTCGGCCAGCGGCAGGCGTGCTTCCGGCAGACCCACCATGTTGGCCGCATCCACCGCCGCCTTGACGATGGGGATGATCTGCGGGTAAGCAAGGCCCACGTCCTCGCAGGCGCACACCATCAGACGGCGGCAGGCCGAGGGCAGGTCGCCGGCTTCCAGCAGACGGGCCAGATAGTGCAATGCCGCGTCCGGGTCAGAGCCGCGCATGGACTTCTGGTAGGCCGACACGATGTCGTAGTGATCATCACCCTCCCGGTCGTACCGCATGGCTGTGCGGCGGGTGACCTGCCGGATCATATCCAGCGTGATGTGCCGGGCACCCTCTTCCACCGGGGCCGCCGTGACCGCAAAATCCAGGCAGCCCAGTGCCTTGCGCAAATCGCCGCCCGCACTCTCGGCAAGATAGGCACAGGCGTCCTCGTCCATGCGCACCGGGGTGTTCTCCCCTTCCGACAGCTTTTTGAGGGCATTGTGCAGGCCCTGCTCCACGTCGGCGGCGGACAGGGATTTGAACTCGAACACCGTGCACCGGGACAACAATGCATTATAGATGTAGAAATACGGGTTCTCGGTGGTGGATGCAATGAGGGTGACCGAGCCGTCCTCGATGCACTCCAGCAGGCTCTGCTGCTGCTTTTTGTTCAGGTACTGGATCTCGTCCAGATACAGCAGGATGCCGCCCGCCCCCGCCAGCGTGCCGATGTCCTTGAGCACCGCCTTGATGTCGCCGGTGCCGCAGGAAGTGCCGTTGAGCTTGTGCAGAGTCATGCCGCTGTTCTCTGCGATGATGCGGGCCACTGTGGTCTTGCCGGTGCCGGACGGGCCGTAGAAGATCATATTGGGGATGCGGCCGCTCTCAATGGTACGGCGAAACACCCTGCCCGGGGCCAGCAGATGCTGCTGCCCGCACACATCTGCCAGCGTTTTGGGCCGCAGGCGCTGCGCCAGTGGTTCGTTCATTGTGTCTCCCTCCCATGCCGGGGAATACCCCAGTGTTTTTCTATAGTATAGCGCATTTCTGCGCGGAGGACAAGAGATTTTCTGAAAATGATTCTCAGATAATTCCGGGCAGGCGTTTACAAATCGGTCGAAACATGCTATGATAAGGAAAACATTTTTTGCCGAAAGGAGGCGACGGTATGCCCGCCCGTAAAAAGGAGCCGGAAGATCTCACCGCCAAAAAGAACCTGGCTCTGGAGGTGATCGACCGGCTCAAAAAAGAATATCCGGATGCCGGCTGCACACTGGACTACGATCACGCATGGCAGCTGCTGGTCAGCGTGCGGCTGGCGGCCCAGTGCACGGACGCCCGGGTGAATATCGTAGTGGAGGACCTGTTTGCCCGCTACCCCAGCGTGGCCGCACTGGCCGCTGCCGAGCCGGAGGACATCGAGGCCATCGTCAAGCCCTGCGGACTGGGGCACTCCAAGGCGCGGGATATCTCGGCCTGCATGCGCATGCTGCGGGACAAGTATAACTGCCAGGTGCCTACTACCTTTGAGGAGCTGCTGGCGCTGCCCGGCGTGGGCCGCAAGAGCGCCAACCTGATCATGGGCGATGTGTTCGGCAAACCGGCCATTGTCACCGACACCCACTGCATCCGTCTGTGCAACAAGATCGGCCTTGTGGACGGCATCAAGGAGCCGCAGAAGGTGGAAATGGCCCTGTGGAAGATCATTCCGCCGGAAGAGGGCAGCGACCTGTGCCACCGCTTTGTGATGCACGGCCGCGCTGTGTGCAATGCCCGCAAGCCGGAATGCGAAAAATGCTGTCTGAATGATATCTGCCGCTACGCCCGGGAACAGTCCGGCGCAGACACGGCGCAATAAGGAGGTAATTTTTATGATCACATTGACGATTCTGCTGATCATCACCCTGCTCTGCATTCTGGTGGGCTGTCTGATGGGCCTGTTCTCACTGGTGGGCGTGATCGCTTCTCTGATCGCAGGCGTGCTGGTGGGTGCGCTGGCAGGCTATGTGGCCGGCCGCTTCATGGGCACGGAGACTTCGCTCGGCCGCAACATCCTCATGGGCATCCTGGGCAGCTTTGTGGGCGAATTCGTGTTCGGCCTGTTCGGCATTTATGCCACCGGCAGCATCACGTCCTTTATCATTTCAGTCATCGGTGCCTGCATCTGCATCTGGATCGGGCAGAAGCTGTCGCACTGATTCAAGTTTCAACAAGAAAACGCCGCTTTGCCCGGAGAACTGCGTATTTCCCGGCGGAAAGCGGCGTTTTTTCTAAAACATCTTCCCATAAATCGTTTGCGTTTCATATCACTTTGTGCTATACTTTTATCAGCAGGAAAGCTCGGACGTTCTGCGTCCTCCTCGGTTTTGAGAACCGTGCCAGCGCTTTTCTGCTTTTTTTGGAGTTTATAGACAACAATAATAAAATGCTTCCAAAAGCCGTCCGACACTTGTTTTTGGTCGTAGTGTTGTTCTATCGTTATATTGAAGATACTCCTTGTGCAGCCGTATAGCTGCACAAGGAGTATCTTTTTTATTAGATGGATTTCAAGAAACTGGGGCATATTCCATGCCATGTTTTATCCTGTGACGTTTACCGGTGGGAAATCCATCCTTGACAGACATGCTGAAATATGGTAAAATATTGTCCGTTGCAGAATATGTGCAATGTGCTACTGTGGCTCAGCTGGTAGAGCAGCTCACTCGTAATGAGCAGGTCGCCTGTTCGAATCAGGTCAGTAGCTCCAACATGAAAGACCCGGAAAAGTGGCTTGCAGCCTAGCTTTTCCGGGTCTTTTTGCATCGTTTTTATAAGGCACTTCTGCGCGGAAAAGTGCGTTAATTTCTCCATTTTTCCCGCTGGAGCAGACCTTTGTTCAGCTCACAGGCCGCCATGCAGCACACGGCAAAGGCCAGCAGCGCACAGTCCGGCGGCACCCGCCGCATGGGGATCACCCGTTCGCACAGGTTGCCAAAGGTCTCCACGGCCTGTTCCGGCCATGTCAGGCAGAACAATGCCAGCGACAGCGGCAGGTGCAGCAGCCGGCCTGCCAGCAGCGGACGGAAGGACACTTCTCCGGGGCAGAGGGTGCGCACCTGCAGCAGCACCGATGCCCCCTGTACGCTGAGGGCGGCGCAGCACAGACTGCTGGCCCACAGGCCGGTGCGGGCCGCATAATCGCAGCCAGAGCACACCTCCAGCAGCATGGCCGGGAAGGGTGCCCACGCGGCGGGCAGAAACTGCCCGCACCCGGCTGCCAGCATCCGGAAATACAACACGAATCCGCACAATTTCAGGTACTGCACAGCCGCCTGTGCGATTACTTCGTCCAACCGGGGCGGCGCAGTCTGGGTGGACTGCGCAGAGCGTACCGGGGCAGCGGGTGCCGGATGCAGACGGTTCAGCAGAGCGGCGGCAAGATACCCGGCCAGCACCTGTGCAGCAAACAGGCGGATGCCCAGCACCCGGCTGCCCAGCAGCTGCTCCCCTGCCGTGAGGATCACGAAGGACGGCCCGGAGCAGATGCAGGCCGGGAGAAGGGCCGACGCCTCCTGCGGGGTCAGCTCCCGGCTGCGCACGGCTTCGGCCACCGCAGCCGCCGCCGGGGCAAACCCACCCAGGAACCCAATGAGCAGCACCCCACCGGCCGCCGGGCTGCGCACCCCGATGAGCCGTGCCACCGGACGGAACACAAACCCCAGTACCTGCCCTGCCCCACAGCGCATGAGCAGAGCGGAAACGATGAGAAATGGGAACAGTGACACCAGCAGCGGCCCGCCGCACAGGGCAAGCCCCTGCTGCAGCGCACGGGCGCAGCACTGCGGCGCTGCAAACACCAGTCCTGCCGTGCCAATTGCCGCCCCCAACAGCACGACCCGCTGAAACCGGAACGTCTGATACATAACTTTCCCCTCCCGCTCCATATATATGGAACAGCGGCCCGCATTTATGGCACCTTGGGCCAAAATATCAGAGCGGAACGGGAGGGAGCCGAATGAGTCCTGCGCACCGCGCGCCTTTTTCGCTGCGGCGCTGGCTGGCCCTTTTGTTCCGGCAGCCGCCGCAGGGGCTGTACCGCCGCCCCTGCCTGTACCAGAGCGGCGACCGGATGGAGATCGAGCATTATGAAGCCATCCTCGCCTACGACGAGACCCGTCTGCGGCTCCAGCTGCCGCGCGGGCAGCTGACCATTTACGGAGAGCAGCTTCAGATTGAAACGCTCACCGCCCGGCGCATCACGCTGCGGGGCTGCTTCGTCCGCACAGACTACACCACGGAGCACACCGCCACAGGGCAGCGCCCTACCGGGCATCTGCCGGACAGGAGGCCGTCATGGAACCCGTTCGTCTCTGGGCCGCGGTAGAATTCACCGCGCAAAACGGCAGCACCGACGCCCTGCTGGGCCATGCCGCACAGGCAGGGCTGCACCTGACCCGCATTGTACCGCTGCCCGGCGGATTCCGGGCGCGCTGTGCCGCCTGGCATTATCGCCCGTTGGCCGCTCTGGCCCGGCAGGGGCATGTGCGTCTGCGGGTGGAAAAGCGTCTGGGGCTGTTTTTTCGGCTGCGTCCGCTGCTGCGCCGCACCGGGCTGTGGGCCGGGCTGGCGCTGTTTATTCCGCTGCTGCTGTGGAGCCAGCAGTTCGTCTGGGCCGTGGACACCAGCACCCTTACCCGCGGACAGGCCGCCCGGGCCTTTGCCGTACTGCGGCAGGCAGACCTTGCTCCGGGGGCTGCCGCCACCGAAGCCAAGCGCACCGCCGGGGAGTATGCCCTGCTGGAAAGCGGCGAGTTTTCCTGGGCCAGTCTCAATTTTGCCAAAGGGCGGCTGGAAGTCCGCGCCGCCGCTGCAGTGCCCAAGCCCGCCATTGCGGCCGGGACCCTGCACGGCCTGCGCGCCCGGTGCGCCGGTGTGGTCACCAAGACCAACCTGACCAGCGGCACGATGCTGGTGGTGCCCGGGCAGGCCGTGGAGGCTGGACAGGGGCTGATCGGCACGGCGCGGCAGGAGCGGGACGGTGCACTGATCTTTGCCCCGGCAGCGGGCACCGTGCGGGCACAACTGGAGTGGAGTGATGCTCAGTCCGTTCCGCTGGAAGAGACCGTTTTACAGCCGACCGGGCGCTGCACCGTGCGGTACCGGCTGAGCGCTGCCGGGCAGAACTGGACCCTGCCCAGTGTTCAGCCGCCGGAACAGGCACTGGAGCGCACCCGGCACCTCCAACCGGAGCTGCTGGGGCTGCCGCTTCCCTGCTCCGTGGAGGAAACCACCTTCTACGAGCAGCAGCCGCAGCTTCTGCGCCGCACCGAAGCCCAAGCGCTGGCACTGGCGCGGCTGCACAGCCTGCAGGCACTGTACACGGCATTCCCGGATGCCGTGTTGATTGCCCGGAAGGAGGACACCCCCTGTACGGACACCACGCTGGAATACACCGCCGTCTACACGCTGGAAGCCGACATCTGCACGCAAAACGACCCCGGCAGCTGAGCTGTTCCGCTCGCCCGCCGGGGCCGTTGCTTTATCCAATCAAGCGTTGGTGTTCTGTACCGCTTCTTCTGCGGCACGCTGGGCGGCCTGTGCGTCGTATTCGGCGATCAGGTCGTTCAGATCGTACTGATACCGGCTGTGGCAGAAGTGGCACACCACTTCGCAGTGGGGGTCCTCGTCCCGCATCTTTACCAGTTCCCGGCGGCCCAGGCTCAGCAGCATACCCTTGGTGCGTTCCTCGCTGCAGTCGCACTGGTAGCCCACCGTGCGCTCATCCAGCACCTGCGGGGCAAAACCGGCCATAGCCAGCTCCATCATGTCCTTGGGGGTCTTGCCGGCGCGCAGCATCTCGGTGACCGAGGGCATAGCCGCGATGTTCTTTTCCAGCGTGTCGATCTCGGCATCCGTTGCGCCGGGCAGCAGCTGCAGCAGGTAGCCGCCCGCGCACAGGATGGACAGGTCCTTGTCCACCAGCACGCCCAGCGCGCACACGGTGGGGATCTGCTCACTGGTAGCATAGTAACGGGTCAGGTCCTCGGCGATCTCGCCGGACACCAGCGGCACCTGGCCGACGGTGGGCTCCTTCTGCAGCCGGTTGTCCCGGATGACCGTGAGCACACCGCTGCGGCCCACTGCACCGCCCACGTCCAGATGGCCGTCGGCCTTCGGGGGCAGCTCCACCAGTGGGTTGTCGATGCAGCCCTTGACGTTGCCCGTGCCGTCGGTGCAGGCAATAAGCACACCGGCCGGGCCGCCGCCCTGCACCCGCAGAGTGACCTTGTCGCCGTCATCCTTGAGCATGGAGCCCATGAGCGATGCACCCGTGAGCAGGCGGCCCAATGCCGCGCTGCAGGTGGCACTGGTGGTGTGCAGCTGCTCGGCGCGGCGCACAAGTTCGGTGGAATCCACACCGCAGAACACGACGCCGCCGTTTTCCGACAGGCCGCGGATCAGGTTTGCCATAACGTTATCCCTCCAATTGTGTATACTGCTTGACTGCGCAGAAGAAATAGCGCTGGCTGTCCTCGGTCAGGGGGCCGAAGGTCTCGCCGTCGCAGACGCTTTCCAGCGCAAAGCCGTGCTTTTCCAGCGCGGCACGGATGGTGTCAAGGTCGTAGGTGTACTCGCAGAATTCCTCGTGGAAGTGCTCACCCGTCTCGTGGTAGTCGATGTCCACGGTGATCTCCACCTTCCGGTCGGCGGCATTGTAGTGGTTGCGCCACACACAGGAAGCGTCCTCTTCCTCAAAGGTGAATTCGTTTTCGCCCAGCACGTTCTGGTGCTTGTAGGGGGTATTCATGTCAAACAGGAACACGCCGCCCTTTTCCATAAAGAACCCGGCATTCGCAATGGCCGTGTCCAGATCCGGGATATGGTTGAAAGTGTCAAAGGTTGACACCGCCGCCCGGATGGTGCCGTACAGGTCCAGCTTCAGCAGGTCCTGCCGCAGCAGCAGCAGTCCCCCGGAAAGGCCCAGCTGCTCCGCCTTGTCCCGTACCACGCAGAGCATCTCCTCCGACTGGTCGATGCCGATCATATCGTAGCCTGCCTGGGTCAGCATCAGGGTCAGTTCCCCGGTACCGCAGCCCAAGTCCGCCAGGATGCCGTCCCGGATACCGTGGGCTTCCAGCTGGCTGTGGATGTGGCTATAAAGGGCGTCGTAGTCGGCTTCGCCGTTGAACTCATCGTAAAAATAGGCAAATTCGTTGTACGCCATGGTGTTACTCCGCTTCCTGGTCCTCGGCAGCCACAGCGGCGTTCAGCACCGCCTGCAGCTCCGGGATGCCATAGCCGTTCTCGCCGCTGGTCAGCACCACCTTCTGGCAGCCATAGGGGCGGCAGATATCCTCGAACTGTTCCAGCGTGGAGGCCAGCTGGCTCTTCTTGAGCTTGTCCGCCTTGGTCAGGGCCACCACATAGGGGATGCGGTGGTAATGCAGATACCGCAGCATCTGCAGGTCGTCGGCACTGGGGGCGTGGCGGCAGTCCAGCAGCTGCACCAGCAGGGTGTGATGCCGGGGGGCCTCAAAGTAGCTGTTGATCAGGTCATCCCAGCGTTCCCGGTCGGCGTTGCTGACCTTGGCGTAGCCGTAGCCCGGCAGATCCACAAAATAGCAGTCATCCACCGCATAGAAGTTGATGGTGGCCGTCTTGCCCGGGGTGCTGGACACACGGGCCAGGTTTTTGCGGCCGCACAGCTTGTTGATCAGGCTGGATTTGCCCACGTTGGACCGCCCCGAAAAACTCAACTCCGGGCGGTCACTCTCGGGCAGCTGGCTGGAAATGCCGTAGCTGGCAATAAAATCAGCTTTGTTGAAGATCATGGGGGATTCCTTTCTGTTTTGTCAGCAGACCGCCCCGGTCTGGGGCTTTTCGGCAACAGGGGGCACCAGGCTCTCCCCTGCCGGGGCCTTTTTGCGGCTGCGGCTGGCCGGAGCCTTGGCCTTTTTGGCGCTCGTCGGCTTGAGCAGCGCGGCGTTCAGCACCTGGGTCAGGTTCTGCATGGGCAGGAAGGTCAAATTCTTCTTGACCTCATCGTCCACCTCGTACAGATCCGGCTCGTTGTCCTTGGGGATCAGCACCGTCTTCATGCCCTCGCGGTAGGCTGCCATGCTCTTTTCCCGGAGGCCGCCGATGGGCAGCACGTTGCCGTGCAGGGTGATCTCGCCCGTCATGGCCACATCCCCACGCACCGGCAGGCCGGACAGGCAGGACACCAGGGCGGTGGTCAGGGTGACACCGGCCGAGGGACCGTCCTTGGGCACAGCACCTTCCGGGGCGTGGATGTGCAGGTCGCACTTCTTGAGCCGCTCCGGGTCGATGCCGTATTCCAGCGCATGGACCCGCACCCAGGTGACAGCCAGCTGAGCGCTCTCCTTCATCACATCGCCCAGCGAACCGGTCACCGTGATCTTGCCGCTGCCGTTGTCGATGACCTGCACCTCAATGGGCAGGGTCTCGCCGCCCACACTGGTCCAGGCCAGACCGTTGGCGATGCCCACGGCATTGGTGCGGTTGAGAAAGTCGGGCTTGACGAAGCGGGGGCCCAGCAGATCTTCCAGCATGGAGCCGGTGACCGACACCGTCTCCGCCTCGCCGGATGCGATCTTGCGGGCGCACTTGCGCAGCACACTGGTAATGGTGCGCTCCAGATTGCGCACGCCGGCTTCGCGGGTATAGCCGTCAATGATGCCGTACAGGGCACTCTGGCTCAGGGTGACCTTGCCGGTCAGGCCGCAGGCCTTGAGCTGCTTGGGCAGCAGATGCTTGCGGGCAATGTTGTATTTTTCCACACGAGTGTAGCTGGGCAGCTCGATGACGTCCATGCGGTCGCGCAGGGGGCCGGGAATACTGCCCAGATCGTTGGCCGTGGTAATGAAGAGCACATGGCTCAGGTCGAACGGGATGTCCAGGAAGTGGTCGTTGAAGGTGCTGTTCTGCTCGGGGTCCAGTGCCTCCAGCAGAGCCGCCGCCGGGTCACCCCGGAAGTCACCGGCCAGCTTGTCGATCTCGTCCAGCAGCATCAGAGGGTTCGAGCTCTTGGCGGTGATCATAGCACTGATGATCTTGCCGGGCATGGCGCCGATGTAGGTGCGGCGGTGGCCGCGGATCTCGGCTTCATCCCGCACGCCGCCCAGACTGATGCGCACATACTTGCGGCCCAGACTTTCGGCGATGGAACGTGCAATGCTGGTCTTGCCCACGCCCGGAGGGCCGACCAGGCAGATGATCTGCGCCTTGACGTCCGGAGCCAGCTTGCGCACGGCCAGCGTTTCCAGAATGCGGTCCTTGACCTTTTTCAGGCCGTAGTGGTCGCGGTCCAGGATCTGCTGGGCACGGTTGATGTCCAGATCATCCTCGGTATAGCTGTTCCACGGCAGGTCCAGGCAGGTGTCCAGATAGGTGCGGATGACGGTGGCTTCCTGATTGGAGCCCTGCATCTTGGACAGGCGGTCCACTTCCTTGAGCAGCTTTTTCTCGCTGTCCTCGGCCAGATGCAGCGCCGTGATCTTGCGGCGGTACTCGTCGGCCTCGGCGTGGGTATCGTCCCCCTCGCCCAGCTCATCGCTGATGACGTGCAGCTGCTCGTGCAGGTAGTAGTCGCGCTGGTTCTTGTCCATGGACTCGTTGACCTTGTCCGCGATTTCCTTCTCGATCTTCATCACCTGGCACTCGCGGCGCAGCATCTCCACAAGACGCTGCAGACGGCCCGCGAGGGTGTTCTCGTTCATCACAGCCTGCTTGTCCTCGTAGCGGAACAGCAGGTTTGCGGGCATGTACTCGCTGAGGAACTCCGGGTCGGTGCTGGACACGATGGTAAACACCACGTCCTTGGCCAGACGCGGGTTCATGCCCAGATACTCGTCAAAGCCGCTCTTCAGGGCGCGCAGCAGGGCTTCGGTCTCCACGGCGTCCTCGGTCTTGCCGACACGCACCGGGGCCGGGCGCACGGAAGCCAGCAGGAAATCGCCGGTGGTGTCCAGATCGGTGAGCTTGGCGCGGTACTTGCCTTCCACCAGAACCTTGACCAGATCATCCGAGACGCGCAGCACCTGCTTGACCTCGGCCACGACGCCGTAAGCAAACAGATCCTCCTGGGTGGGGTCACTGAGCTCCATCTCCTTCTGCGCCACAAGGAACACATTGGAGTTGTTGGCCATGGCCCATTCCACGGCGGCAATGCTCTTTTCGCGGCCCACCTCAAAGTGGACCAGATTATTCGGGAATACGACCAGCCCGCGCAGGGCGATGGCAGGCAGATGCAGTTCCCGGCGCTCTGCCTTGATCGTTACTTTTTCAGACATGATGCAAACACCTCCCGGCTGCCGATGGATGGTTCTGTCCGGCAGCCCTGTCAGTCTGGGGTTTTCTCATAAAATCAAAATCGTTTGTTTCTTTATTATACTGATTTCCGGTCAAAATGCAACCGCTGCCGCAGTGGCGTCGGTTATTCGCCCCGCTTTTCGCGGGTGCTGAACCCCAGCCGCCCCAGTGCCGGCAGCAGTGCCTTGAGGGTAATGGACGTCAGTGCGCCCATGACCAGGCCCAGCACCAGCATGACCGGCGCATAGTACAGTGACAGCGACGACGAGATGATAACGCCGGCCCCCAGCAGCTGCCCCACATTGTGGGCCAGTGCGCCGCAAACCGAAAGGATGAACCAGGTGGGCCGCACCGGCACCACATAGTACAGCACGGCCATGACCAGCAGCGACAACAGGCCGCCGCACAGCGAGAGGAACCCCGCCGTGAAGCCGGACACCAGAAAAACGAACAGTGCCTTGAGCACGTCCAGCACCAGCGCCTGCTTGACACCCATGAAGAACAGAGCGTACATTACCACGATGTTGGCAAGGCCCAGCTTCATGCCGGGCAGAAGGCCCGGAATGACCAGCGAGCCTTCAATGAACGAAAGCGCCATGGCCAGCGCAAACAACAGGCCCGACAGGGCGATGTGCCGCGTCTTTTCATAGCTGCGTGGATTTTTTGGCATGCGTGTGCTCCTTTACTCTTCGGTCTGGGACTGTTCGTAGCATTCCTGCTCTTCCATGGCGGCCTCCCATGCGGCAAACAGCTCTTCCTGATGGAAACGCAGGTCGCTGAGCTCATCGCTCTTCTGGCGCAGCAGGTCCGGGTCGTTGTACACTTCGGGGGAGTTGATCTCGTTGTCCAGCTCCACCTCGCGGGCACCGCAGGCCTCCATTTCATCCTCGCAGGCCTTGATCTTTGCCCGCAGCTCGGCGCGGCGGCGGCGCTGCTCCTTGCCGTACCCGGCCTTGGCAGGGCCGGCGTCCTTCTGGACCGCCGGGGCCGGGGCGGCACGGCCCATCAGGGCATCGTAGCTGGGGTAGAGGGTGGCCTTGCCGTTTTCCAGATACAGAATCGGGCAGGCCAGACTGTTCATCAGGTGGCGGTCATGGGTGACCAGCAGCAGCGTGCCGGTGTAGGCCATGAGGGCCTCGGTCAGGTTCTCGCGGGTGTAGATATCCAGATGGTTCGTTGGCTCGTCCAGGAACAGCAGATTCGGCCGCTCCAACACGATCTCCGCAAAGCGCAGGCGGGCCAGCTCGCCGCCGGACAGTGCCTCGCAGGGCTTGAACACCGTATCGCCCCGGAAGCCCAGCTTGGCCAGATGGCTGCGCACCTCCAGCTCAGTCATACGGGGGTACTTGTTCCAGATCACGTCGATGACCCGGCCCTGTCCCAGACGGTTCTGCTGCTGGGCAAAGATGCTGGGCCGTGCGCCGGTGCCCAGGCGCACCATGCCGCCGGAGGGGCGGCGCTTGCCGTCCAGCACCTGCATCAGGGTGGATTTGCCCGCGCCGTTGGGGCCGGCGATGATCAGCCGCTGGCCGCGGCACACCGTATAGGTAAAGGGTTCCAGCAGGGTGCGGTCCCCGATCTTGATGGTCAGGTTCTTGAGCATCACCAGCTCGTTCCAGGGTTCCACATCGTATTCAAAGCGGAATTTGAGCTGGTTCGTCTCGTCCTTGGGTGCCTCGGTGATCTCCAGCTTTTCCAGCTGGCGGCGGCGGCTCTGGGCCATTTTGGTGGTGGAAGCCCGTACCAGGTTGCGGTCCACATAATCCTGCAGCTTTTCGGCCAGTGCTACGTCGGCATCGTGCTGCTTCTGCCGCAGGGCGTCAGCGGCTTCCTTCTGGGGCAGGTAAGCCGAGAAGTTGCCCTTGTAGGTGGTCATGGTCTGGAAGGAAACCTCCCAGATCTTGGTACACACATTGTCCAGGAAATAGCGGTCATGGCTGACCACCAGCACCGCACCGGAGTAGCCCTTGAGGTAATTTTCCAGCCATTCCATGGTGGCAAAGTCCAGGTGGTTCGTGGGCTCGTCCAGGATCAGCACATCCGGCTTTTCCAGCAGCAGCTTTGCCAGACGCAGCCGGGTCAGCTCACCGCCGGAAAGCACGGCAATGTTCTTTTCCCAGGTATCCTGCGCAAAGCCCATGCCGGACAGCACCTTTTTGATGTTGACATCCATGTTGTAGCCGTCGGCGGCATCCACGATGTTCTGCAGTGCGTCGTGCTGGGCCAGCAGGTCGGTGTTGTCGGGCTGGGCTGCCATCTTGCGCTCCAAAACCTGCATCTGGGCCATGGCGTCCAGCACCGGCGCAAAGGTGGCGCGCATTTCGCCGTAGATGTCCAGCGTGGGGTCCAGTTTGGCGTTCTGTTCCAGGTAGCCCAGCGTCACGCCATGGGTCACGCTGAATTCCCCGTCATAGTCCTGATATTCGCCGGTCAGGATCTTGAGGAGCGTGGTCTTGCCCGCGCCGTTCTGGCCCACGATGCCGATACGGTCCTCCCGCTCGACACTGGCCGTCACATCGTGCAGCACGACTTTTTCGCCAAAGCTCTTTCCAAGTTTTTCCAAATGTATCAGCATTGTTTCAATCCATTCTGTTCTGCTGCGGTCCCGCAGGGGCTCAGCACTGGTGGCGGCGGTTCTTCAGCCCCACATTGGCCAGCTCGTCCTGCTCCATGACCAGCGGATAAAGTTCTTCCAGGCTGGCGATCTCGTAGGTGGGGATCACCTTGCCCGGGTTCTCGGTGTGGTTGGGGTTGAACCAGCAGGTGTCCAGCCCGGCGTTTGCACCGCCCTGGATGTCGCTGGTCAGACTGTCGCCCACCATCAGCACATGCTCGCGGTTCTCCACGCCCAGTGCCCGCAGGGCGGCGTCAAAGATGCGTGCACCGGGCTTCTCGCAGCCCAGCTTCTCGGAGATGAACACATCCTCCATGAAGTTGGACACACCGCTCTCGGCCAACCGCCGGGTCTGCACCTTGTGGACGCCGTTGCTCACCACGGCCAGTGTGGCCACCTCCGACAGCTCCCGCAGCACATCCAGCACCTCGGCGTTCATCAGGTCCGGGTGGGTGGACAGCTGCTCCAGATAATAGCGGTTCATCTCTGCGCCGTCTCCGGCGGCGTCAATGGCTTTGAGGAAGCGGCTGAACCGCTCGTTGAGCAGCTTTTCGCGGCGGATCTGGCCTTTTTCCAGCTGACGCCACAGTTCCTCATTGATGGTGCGGTAGGTCTGCACTGTTTCGGCGTCCGGCTCGATGCCGTAGTTCACCAGCGTTTCGGCCAGTGCCTTGCTCTCGGCGGCGTCAAAGTTGAGCAGCGTATTGTCCGCATCAAACAGGATGCAATAGTATTTTGCCATAATATCCCCTCATTTCCTTTTCCAGCCCGCTTTGCAGGGCGGGCATTACAACAGGGAGAAGCCAGCCCTGCGGTGGGCAGAGCTGGCTTCTGTTCATTCCGAAATCATTTCATACGCCTGTACGTCGGTTTGTTCCGGTTTGTTTTCTGAACAGGTTGTTTGGGCGGTGCAGGGAGTGGCATTGCATTTCTGCATTTCCTCCTCCAGTGCACCGTTTTCTACATTTTCCCAATCGGTATCGTAGTAATCCACGCTGCCGTCGGTCACATCTTCTGCACCGGGCAGGCCCGGCACCCGCGGCTCTTCCCAGAACATCGAACCGCCTCCCTTCCCCTCAGCCTATGCGGCGCAGGGGCAAAGGGTTCTGCGCTCAGGAGCGGGCTGCCGGTTCTTCGGCCGTGTCATTTTCGGCTTCTGCCTTGGGAGCCGGGCTCTCAGAGGAAGCACTGCTGTGAGAGCTGCTCTCGGAACTGCTGTGGGAGGAACTGGCGGCCGCACTGCTGCTGTGCGAGGTGCTGCCGCTTCCGGCTTCCGACGAGGAACTACTGTGAGACGAGCTGCCGCTGTGGGAGGAGCTGGTGCTCTCGGCCCCGTTGGAGCTGCTGACGGATTCCTTTTCCGACGAAGAAGAGGAAGAAGAACCGGATGTACTTCCGGAGGAATCCCCGGAAGAAGTGCTGGAAGAACCAGACGAAGCAGTACTGCCGGACGAAGAAGAGCCGGAGCTGCCGGAAGAACTGCTGGAAGAGCCCGAAGAAGCTGCCGGGGCACCGGGCACCGTGATCTCCAGCGTGTTGCTGGTGACGGTGCTGCCGTTGTAGCTCACCACTGCGTAGACCTTGAAGGTAGTGCCCTGCATCTCAGCCGTAATGGGCACCGTCACGCTGGTCTGGCCTGCGGCAGAAGCAGCCTCCACACCGTTGGCATACCAGCGGATGGAATCTGCCTCCAGATACTTGCCGCTGATCTTCGCGTGGAAGGTGCAGCTGCCGCCCACTGCAGCCTTGCCGCTGCTGCTGATCTGCACCGAGGCGGCAGCAAACACGGCGGTCACATCCAGATTCTGCTTGAAGTTGGCATCCGTGCGGGTCTTGTTGGTCACGCCGTCGCTCCACTTGACGAACACATGGCCCGATGCCGGGACCGCCGTGACGCTGACCGACTGGCTTGCACCGACGCTGTAGGTCAGTGTGGTCTTGCCGTTGTCATTGCCGGCGCTCAGGGTACCGCCGCCGGTCTTATCCACGCGGTAAGAGACCTGATACTGGGTGGTGTCCTCCTGCACTTCGGAAGAAGAGGAGGTCACCTCACTGCTGGACGAAGCCACCGCCGAGCTGGGATCGGGCACATATTCGGCGCGGCGGGGAATGTTGTTGGTGTCCGGGCGGCGGTCCTCGGTCTCGTAGGCATGGGTGCACAGATAGTTCAGCAGCACCTTCAGGCCGGAGGTCTTGAGGTGGATGTCGCCGCTCTGGTAATAGTCGGCGTTGCCGTAGCCGGTGGAATCCTTGAGGGCTTCGGCCGTGTTGAGGAACTTCAGGCCCATTTCCTCACACATGGACAGCAATGCCATATTGAAGTCGTCGATCCTGGTCTGGTCCATGTTGGGATAGTTGGAGTGGTCGGCAGGCACCGGCGGCACCGTGTTGACGATGATGTCGGTGTAGGGGTAGCTGGTCTGGATGGCCTGCACCAGCTGCTTGTAATTGCTGATGAAATCCTCCACGGCCATGCCGGTGTCGTTGGTGCCCAGCATGATGACCACGCGGCGGGGCTTCATCTTGGCCACAGCTTCCGCGATGGTGTAGCGGCTGCTGTCCTTTTTAAAGGTAACGATGCCCTCGTTCAGGGCAGCGCTTGTGCCAATGCCCTCCTTGGCGCAGAACTGCTGCAGGCTGATCAGGCCGTTGGCATACAGACGCACCGTGTTGGAATCGCCGATGAACAGCGTCTCACTCTGGTAGGCGTCACCCGCGTCCGCCGTCTCGGGGAGCAGTGCACTGGACTGTTCGTTGATCTGGTAATGGTCGGCGATGTTTGCATCATCCGCAGGCTGCTCGGTGCCCGGCTGCTCCGAAGAGGCAGCCGGTTCCTTGCCACGGTGGATCAGGACAAGGGTGATGCCAATGGTCAGCAGCGCCGCCAGTGCACACACAATGCACACCAGCACTGCCTGCTTCTGCATGGGCGTCAGCGACTGTTTTTCCGGTTGTGTATTCTGTCTCATAGTTTTCACCATTCCCTTTATTGCGCGTTGTTTCAGGCACGCTGCTCCAGCAGCTGGTCGGCAAGGTCGGCGCAGCTCTCGGCCAGCAGCACCGGGTGGAAGGGCGCAAGCTCCTCGCGGCTGCCATAGCCGTACAGTGCACCGGCAGCGTCCAGACCGCAGTCTGCCGCGCCGCGCATGTCGTCGTTGCGGTCACCGACCATCAGCACCCGCTTGCCCTGCAGCATGGGCTGGCTGAGCACGTAGTGCACCACGTCGGTCTTGGTGTCGCGGCTCTCGTCCATGGACGCGCCGCCGATGAAATCAAAGAAGGGTGCAAGACCCTTTTCTTCCAGGATCGGGGTGACCACCTCGGTGGGTTTGGAAGTAGCGGTGCACAGGATCAGCCCAGCGTCCTTCAGGCGCTGCAGCATTTCCGCTGCACCGGGGTACGCGGCGCATTCGTGGCTGCCCTTCACCGCGTAGCTTTCGCGGTAGAGGCGGGTGGCCTGCTCGATCTTGTCCAGCTCGGTGAAGTGCTCGCCGAAGCTCTTGCGCAGCGGCGGGCCCAGATAGCGGCGCAGGTTGACGCCGGTGACGTCCACGCCCATTTTCTGAAAGACCTCTTCCAATGTATGGAGAATGCCGGGAGCGGAATCGATCAGGGTCCCGTCCACGTCAAACAGGATGGCATCGTAATGCAGCAATTGCGGTTTCCTCACTTTCATGGTGATACAGTCTATAGTATAGCACAGATTGTGCGCCTCAGCAATTCCAACAAATGCATTTTCCGGTTTTTATGCAAACTTTCCGTGAAGAGACGGTAAACAAAAATGCCCGCCCGGCACCCGGGCAGGCAGAGGGCCTTACTGGTCAGCGGAACAGCCGCTGCCGGAAGGCGGATAGTAGAGGTTGTTGGAGATGAACTCCAGCTTATCCTTGAGCACGAGCTCCAGGTTGGCCACGGCGTGCACCATGTTGGTTGCCGAGTCGTTGACCTCCAGCAACTTGCACAGGTCCAGCCCATCCAGGCCCATGGCCACCTTCATCTTCTGGCTTTCGGCACACAGGATGTGGCTGAGGGCCGTTTCCTGCAGGGCGATGCTCTCCATCAGGTCGATCACAGCCTGGTCCAGCGTGACCTTGGGCATCTCCGGGCACTGGGAGCGGGTACAGGTTTCAGCAGACATAGAATACCATCCTTTCCGGTCAAGAGGGTTTGCACGCCCCATCCTATGCCCTGCCGTGTGGCGGCGTTACTGCTGCTTTTCGCGCACCTTTTCAATGGTCTGTCGGTAGCCGCCGGTGCCGTACTGGATGCAGCGGTTGATGCGGCTGATGGTGGCAGTGCTGATCTCCACCGTTTTTACGATCTGCTCGTAGGTGCTGCCGTCCAGCAGCAGCTTTGCTGCCTCCAGACGCTGCGCCATGTCCGAGATCTCCTTGACGGTACACAGATCCTCGAAGAAATCGTAGCATTCTTCCCGCGTTTCCAGGCTGAGGATCGCGTCGAACAGCGCGTCGATGGTTTCGTTTCTTCTGGGATTTTTCTCGGCCATAACAGTTCTCCTTCTTCTGATCACATCGGGTCGGTTCATCGTGTTATTACTTTAGCACTTCAAAGTGTGAAAGTCAAGCATTCTGCGTGAACTCTTTTCAGGAAATGCACTGTTCAATTTAGCTCTTTTCACATATGAATAAAAATCACCTAAAATTTTCTTAGAACTTCTTTGCCGAATTGGCGCATCCTCCGAACTTCCCGGAACTATATTGACAAATTATGAATTCTGCCCTAAAGTAGGAGCAATCATTCGGCAAATGCGACGAACAGGACATGATCATTTGCAGCACCCTCTTTCAGCGAGCCGCCCTTTTTGATGCAACGGCGGCAGTCAGGAGCAAATGACCCTCCCCTGCAAGCAGCGTGTGTGAACGGGACCCTGACCGTCCTGAGTAATGCAACGCCGTCCAGCCCCCGTTACCGGGCAGCATGGCAGATGCGCCATGCGTGGGAGTGGCTGTCCACCGACAGCAAGCGAAGTGGTACCGCGGAGCAGAATCATCCACAATGTGTAGTGGATGTGTGAGCCTTCGTCTTCGGGAACGATCTTCCGTCCAAGGAAGATCTTCCGGATGGACGAGGGCTTTTTTACACCCTGCGGCCCTGCTTCGTCTGCCGGACGGCGCTGTGCACCTGGCCGGTTTGCCGCGTGAAAAAAAAGGAAAGAGGTAAAAACAATGAATACGCTGGTCATCGTATTGATCGCCGCCGTGTGTCTGTTCGGTGCTTACGCACTCTACGGCCGCTGGCTGGCAAACAAGTGGGGCATCGATCCCACCGCCAAGACCCCGGCTGTTGTCCATGAGGATGGCCGGGACTACGTTCCCACCGACGGTTGGACGGTGTTCGCCCACCAGTTCAGCTCCATTGCCGGTGCAGGCCCTGTCACCGGTGCCATCCAGGCTGCCGCTTTCGGCTGGCTGCCCGTTCTGCTGTGGGTCCTGCTGGGCGGCATCTTCTTCGGTGCCGTCACCGACTTCGGCGCTCTGTACGCTTCCGTCAAGAATGACGGCAAGAGCATGGGCATGCTGATCGAGAAGTATATCGGCAAGACCGGCCGCAAGCTGTTCCTGCTGTTCTGCTGGCTGTTCTGCGGCATCGTCATCGCTGCCTTCGCAGACATGGTCGCGGGCACCTTCAACGCCTACGGCACCGACGGTGCTCTGGTGGAAGCTGCTCAGACCAACGGCGCTGCCGGCATGGTCTCCATCATGTTCATGGTGTTCGCAGTGGTCTTTGGCCTGCTGCAGAACAAGTTCCACTTCACCGGCTGGAAAGAAAACGTCATCAGCATCGTGTTCATCGTGCTGTCCTTCGTGGTTGGCGCAAACGCTCCTGTCATCCTGGGCAAGGCTGCATGGAGCTACATCACCTTCGTTTACATCTTCTTCGCTGCCGTGCTGCCCATGTGGCTGCTGAAGCAGCCCCGTGACCACATGACCACCTTCATGTTCGTGGCTATGATCGTAGGTGCCGTTCTGGGCCTGATTGTTAACCACCCCGTCATGAACCTGCCGGTGTTCACCGGCTTCAACAACGCAAAGCTGGGCACCATGTTCCCCATCCTGTTCGTTACCGTGGCCTGCGGTGCCGTTTCCGGCTTCCACAGCCTGGTTTCTTCCGGCACTTCCTCCAAGACTGTTTCCAATGAAAAGGATATGCTGAAGGTCGGTTACGGTGCCATGATCCTGGAGAGCCTGCTGGCTGTCATCGCCCTGTGCGTGGCAGGCGCTGCCGCTGCCGCCGACGGTACCCCTGCCGACGGCACCCCCTTCCAGATCTTCAGCCGTGGCGTGGCCAGCTTCTTTGTGGGCTTTGGCCTGGACCAGCACTTTGCTTCCGTGTTCATGACCATGTGCGTTTCCGCTCTGGCCCTGACCAGCCTGGACGCTGTGGCCCGTATCGGCCGTATGAGCTTCCAGGAGCTGTTCAGTGTGGATGACATGGAGCACGCTGAGGGCTGGCGCAAGCTGCTGTGCAACGTGTACTTCTCCACCATCATCACTCTGGTGTTCGGCTTCATCCTGACCAAGATCGGCTACGCCAACATCTGGCCGCTGTTCGGTTCTGCCAACCAGCTGCTGAGCGCTCTGGTGCTGGCTACCCTGTGCGTGTTCCTGAAGGTCACCGGCCGCAACAACAAGATGATCTTCCCCCCGCTGATCATCATGCTGTGCGTCACCTTCACCGCTCTGGTGCAGCGCCTGATCGCTATGGTCAAGGCCATCAGCACCGCCGCTTCTGTGACCATCCCCGCTGGCGAGACCACCTGGGGCGCTGTGTTCATCGCAAACGGCCTGCAGCTGATCCTGGCTGTCCTGCTGATCGTTCTGGGCCTGAACATCGTGGTCCACTCCTTCAAGGCTTACCAGAAGGCTGAACAGAACAGCGAAGTCAAGGCCTGATCTTCCGGCTTTTGCTGAACTGAATCCGTAAAAACGAAGCAGCCGCTGACAGTTTCACGCCGTCAGCGGCTGTTTTTTGTTATTCTTCCGGCAGTTCCATTTCGTGTTCCATCGACACAAAGCCAAACCGCTCATACAACGGCCTGCCCATCGCGGTCGCTTCCAGCGAGATGGCCGTTACTCCGCGCCGGTGCGCATCCTCCACCAGCAATGCAAGGGTATGCGCCGCAACACCCTGACGCCGGTACTGCGGTGCCGTGTACATGTTCATGATATATGCCTTTTGACCGGTGGGGTTGTGAACGGTCGGCATGACCTGAAAATAGCTCACAGCGCCCGTGCCAACCAGTGTGTCCCCGTCCCAGACGAGATATGCCGTGTGGGTGTCCTCGGCAAAAGCCTTCCGGTAATAGGCCCATGTCTGACACTCTACCTCCGGCATCGGAGCATCATCCGGCAGCAGATTGGCCGCCCGCAGCACCCGGCAGCGCACCGTCACAAGCAATTCCAGATCTTCCAGTGTGGCTTTCTGATATCTGAGGTTCAGCACTGGTGTTCCTCCCAGCTCTGCAGCACGGCAAGCTGTACTTCGGTGTGGAACCAGTGTTCCCCGCCCTGCAGGATGGTCAGATGTGCCCCGCTCTGCCGGCGGAACCGCTCCATCACCGCACGGGAGGTCAGCGCATCCTTGTCGCCGTACAGCACCTGGGTGGGTGTATGCCACTGCAGGGGATGCTCCCGCACCCAGCACAGATACGTCCACGAAAGCGTTTCTCCCATCTCCGTGGGGATCTCCCCTGCTGCCTTCAGCTGTTCTTCGGTGACATGGGCACCCTGCATCATGCTCAGGATGAGGGTTTCCATATCCACCACCGGGGACACGAGCAGGGCCTTTTCCAGCTTTTCTGCCCGCAATGCCTGCATCGCCAGCCATGCCCCGATGCTGACCCCATAGAGCCGGATATGCGGCCAGACCGGCTGCATCTGGGCATAGACTGCCTGAATTTCCGGCACCACCGCCCACGGCAGCAGCTGTTCCGGGCGGTCCCTGCGCGCTCCGTGTTCGGGCAGGTCGATGGCCAGCACCTGCCAGCCTGCGGAATAGGCGGTGTTTGCAAAGCGTTCAGCCTCTTCCTTGCAGCCGTTTTTCCCGTGGACATAAAGATACACCTTGCGGCTGCGCTCGCCGTACAGGATGGCCGGAACGCCCGCAAGGGTAAGATTTTGTTTTTTCATAGAGAGATTTCTCCTTCGTCATAACCCCGACACAAAAATGCCTGAGAGGGTTCTTTTTTCCATGATAGCACATCTGCCGCACAAACACAAACAAAAAGGAGCCGCAGCACCCATAACAGGTACTGCGGCTCCCGTTTTCAGCGTCGGAAGCTAAAATTACTTCACCATGCTTGCAACTTCAGCAGCGAAATCGTCAGCACGCTTCTCCAGGCCTTCGCCCTTCTGGAAGCGGGCAAACTTGACGATCTTGATGTCGCCGCCCAGGTCCTTTGCGACCTTTGCGGTGTACTGAGCAACCGTCAGGTCGCCGTCCTTGACGAACTCCTGATCGACCAGGCAGTTCTCCTTGAAGAACTTCTTGATCTTGCCCTCGATCATCTTCTGCTTCACAGCCTC
>ENA-UEQN01000506-UEQN01000506.1-human-gut-metagenome-genome-assembly--contig:-NODE-506-length-36239-cov-3.621924_pt1 | contig 36239 bp, 39 predicted proteins | sample MGYA00242940_ERZ507944 | MGnify/ENA primary metagenome ERZ507944 (study PRJEB26167, sample SAMN06115449) | human gut metagenome | host: Homo sapiens | place: China:Fujian | collected 2015-08-20... | reverse complement strand
GTGTTCTTCGGACAATCCCATGCGATCAAGCAACAGACCATACAGCAGCTTCGCTTCGACGGATACGTTTTTGAATCTCTGGTGCGTAATCAGCAGGCGGGGGATGCGGAAGTAGCTGAACTCCTTTGATTCGTCGCCATAGAAATAATCTGATACAAAAACTTGCGCCATACTCTGCCCCCTTTGCTGTCTTTCCTGCCACAATAAGCGCAGAAACGCGCGATTTGTTTTTTCAAATCGTGCGTTTCTATGCTTATTTTTGAAGCAGCTTGTCCCAATTTTATAATGTTGTCTTTACGCTATCGCAGCATGAAAAACCTTGCGCCATCAAAAAAGCCAGTAGTTTCAATGCTTTCAAGCGTCGGTTGTGTTTACATGGTCGTGCCATCTGCTGCCAGATCCTCTACGAGGTCGGCCATCGGGTCACCCTTGACGGCCATACTCGCCGCGTTCCACGGTGTGCCGGATGCGGCCTGCGGATAGACGCCCGCCGCGTGGTCGACGAAGTAGGCGTCGAAGCCGCCCTCGCGCATCTGCTCCTCGCTGAGCCTGCGCGTCAGCTGATGGACGATCGTGCCGACCATCTCCAGATGGCCCAGCTCTTCCGTGCCGATATCGGTCAGCAGACCCTTGAGTTCCGGGTATGGCATGGAATAGCGCTGGCTGAGATAGCGCAGCGACGCACCAAGTTCACCGTCAGGCCCACCATATTGCGAAATGATGATCGACGCAAGCTGAGGGTTCACATTCGCGATCTTCACCGGGTATTGCAGCTTTTTCTCATACACAAACATGGCTCAATCCTCCTGCTCGTAATCCCAAGGCCACGGATCGTCGGGCCAGTTGTAGGTGCCGCTCATCGCGGACTCCATCTGCGTCAGCGCCGTGCCATCCTGCTCCAGCTGTTGAAGCTGATGGCCGTACAGCTCGACATATTGATTGTAAAGCTCCACAGCGTCGCTGTCGCTGCGATGCGTATCGAGATAGAGTCCAAGCTCGTTGATCGCGAAACCAAGCTCCTGCAAGGTGTGGAGCGCAGTCTGGCGCAGCTCCTGCGTGTTCTCCTGACCGGCAAGTGGCAGGTCGAGTCCCGGAAATAGCGTCCCCCGGATGATGGCACAGCCGGGCTTGTAGCGCTCCGGATTTTGCAGCTGGAACGGGACATACGGATTGGCCAGCGGCGCGCAGGCGGGCAGATTGCCCTGCCCGTTGGCGCAGGTCGCGGCGGCCGTCTCCTGCCCCTCGTATTTCATGAAATCGTTCAAGGTAAGTAGCTCCTTTCGTCATTCGACTGGGTTTTTACCCTGAACCACTCTATGAATGCGCGGCGAAAAATGTGCAAAAAGGCGGCGATCTGACAGATCGCCGCCTTTTAAGTTACTTCAGCATGTCCAGGAATTCCTGCTCGGAAAGAACCGGGATGCCCAGATCATTTGCCTTTTTCAGCTTGCTGCCCGCGTTCTCGCCCGCGACGACGTAGGTTGTCTTCTTGGAAACGGAACTCGCGGCCTTGCCGCCGAAGGATTCGATCTTCTCCGTGGCTTCTTCGCGGGTGAAGAGGCTCAATGCGCCGGTCAGCACAAAGGTCTTGCCCGCGAAGCGCGTGTCCGTCACCTGCTTCTGTGACGCGAAATTGACGCCTGCCGCGCGCAGCCGCGCGATGAGATCCTGCGACTGCGGATCGGCGAACCAGTCGCGGATGCTATCCGCCGTGGTCTCTCCAATATCCGGCACGGCGGTCAGCTCTTCCTCCGTCGCCGCCATCAGCGCGTCAAGCGAGCCGAACGTCATCGCCAGCACCTTGGCAGCCTTTGTGCCGACCTGCCGGATGCCGAACGCACAGAGCAGCCGCGAGAGGTCGTTGCCTTTGCTGGCCTCGATGGCCTTTCGCAGGTTCTCTGCCGACTTTTCGCCCTGTCCGGGCAGCGCCGCAAACGCTTCAAAATCCAGGCTGTAGAGATCGGCGGGATTCGCGATCATCTTCTGCTCGATGAGCGTGTCAATGATCGCGCTGCCGAGACCGTCGATGTTCATGGCCTCGCGCGAGACAAAATGCGTCAGATTGCGGCTGAGCTGCGCGGGACATTCCGCGCCCGTGCAGCGCAGTGCCACGCCGTCCTCGTCGCGCACGACCGGCGCGCCGCAGACCGGGCAGCGGCTAGGCAGCTGGTAGGGCACAGCATCCGCCGGGCGCTTGTCCAGCTCGACCTCAAGAATTTCGGGGATGATCTCCCCTGCCTTCCGGATCTTGACCGTGTCACCGATGCGGATGTCCTTTTCCGTGATGAAATCCTGATTGTGGAGCGTCGCGGCTGTGACCGTCGTCCCGGCCAGATGCACCGGCGCAACGATGGCGCGCGGCGTCAGGACGCCTGTCCGCCCAACCTGTACCACAATATCCTCCAGCACGGTCGACTTGATCTCCGGCGGATATTTGAACGCTGCGGCCCAGCGCGGGAACTTCGCCGTGCTGCCCATGCGTTCGCGCGCGGCGAGGTCGTTCAGCTTCATGACCGCGCCGTCGATGTCGTAGGAGAGCGTATAGCGCGTCTCGTTGAGATCCTCGATGAGCGCCCCGGCCCGGTCCATGTCGCAGCAGAGCGTGTACGGGATGACCTTGAAGCCGAGGCTTCGCAGATAATCCAGCGTCTCGCTGTGCGTCCGAAACGTGCGTCCCTCGGCAAGCTGTAGGTTGAAGACCAGAATGTCCAGCCGGCGCTTGGCCGCGATTTTCGGGTCGAGCTGCCGCAGCGAACCCGCCGCGGCGTTGCGCGGATTGGCGAAGAGGGGCTTCCCTGCCTGCTCCTGCTGCGCGTTCAGCGCCTCGAACGATGCGCGCGGCATGAACACCTCGCCCCGCACGATAAGCCGGGGCGGCGCACCCTCAAGCCGCATCGGGATGGAGCGGATGGTCTTGAGGTTTTCCGTCACGTCCTCGCCGATGAGTCCGTCTCCGCGCGTGGCGCCGCGCGCAAAGACGCCGTCAAGGTACTCCAGCGCCACAGACAATCCGTCGACTTTCGGTTCGACGGAATATTCCGCCTCCGGCTCCTCCGCGCGGACGCGCACATCAAATTCGCGCAGCTCGTCGAGTGAAAACACATCCTGTAAGCTCTCGAGCGGCACGACATGCTGCACCTTCTGGAACGCGCTGATCGCCTCGCCGCCGACGCGCCGCGTGGGGCTGGTTGGCGAGGCGTACTGCGGATATTCCTTCTCCAGATCCTCCAAGCGGCGGAGCATGTGGTCGTAGGTATAGTCGTCGATCTTTGGGTCGTCCAGCACGTAATATTGCCGGTTGTGGTATTCCAGCTCGCGTGTGAGCTGTTCAATCTCCTGTTTGGGGTTCATGAAAACTCCCCTCTCGTCAGTTTAGTTGTAAAAACGTCTCCGGCACGCTGCCGACGATGACTGTCTCGGCCAGAATGACGTCGCTTGTGACGTCCGTGGCCTGCATCCCGGCGGGCGTCAGGAACGTGATGTTCACGGAAAATGTGATCCAGATTTTCTGTAGACTCTGGTTGATGCCACAGTCGGTGAAACTCGAATAAAAGTCCGCGTTCGTCATGTTCAGCGTCACGACCTTCACCGGCAGGCGCAGCCCGCGCCCGGCGAAGAACGACGGCAGAAACAAGCTCCCCAGCGGGACGCCAAGATCGCGGATCTCGACCTCGGACACCAGATCGTCCAGCGCGGCAAAGACCTCTGCCTTTAAGCGCGCGATCTGCCCGGTGTCGGTGCGCATGGCCGTGATCTGCCCGGTCTCATCCTTTTCAAAGGAGATGAGTCCGCCGTAGTCCGCCGTGCCTTCGGCCATCTGTCGGTTCACCGCCCCAGCCAGCGCGCTCGATGCTGCATTCACGACCTGAATTTCCGCGATTGCGCGCAGCATGGGCCGGATGCGGAACTGGATGCCAAGCGCCGCCGCAAGAATCATCGCCAGCAACACCAGCAGTGCAAACCGCCGCCGTCTTCTCCGCTTCCGGTTCATGCTACCACCTCTCCTCGCATCAATTTATGCGTCGAGGAGCGTGAAAAATGCCTTTATAACTTGGTCATGTGTTGACTTGCGGTGTTCGCCATCAGGCGCTTCGTGCCGATGCCGTCGAACGCGATCTCGAGCAGCGCGTCGTTCCCCATCGGGAGCACCGTGAGCACCATGCCTCGGCCAAATGCCTTGTGCTGGATCATGTCGCCCTTGGCGAACTGAATGTTGGCCTGCTTCGGCGCGGCGCCGGTCAGCGAGGAATAGTCCTTGCGCGGCGGACGCGGCGCGCGCTGCTTCTGGCCGCTGTAGCCTCCGCCATAGCCGCCCACCTGCGACACCTCGTCATAGCTCCGCTCCGGCCGCGGCTTGAAGCCGCCGCGTTTTTCCACAAACTCCTCCGGCAGCTCGTCGACGAAGCGTGAAGCGATGTTCGTCGTCGTGCGGCCGTAGAGCATGCGCTGACGCGCGTAGGAGATGTTCAGCGTCTGCTTTGCCCGCGTCATCGCCACGTAGCAAAGCCGCCGCTCCTCCTCCATCTCCTCCGGGTCGCCGAGGCAGCGGTTCCCTGGGAACAGGCCCTCTTCAAAGCCGACGAGATACACGTGCGGGAACTCCAGGCCCTTTGCCGCGTGCATCGTCATCATCACGACGGCATCGGCGTCCGCGTCATACTGCTCGATGTCGGTGTAGAGTGCGATCTCCTCCAAAAAGCCGCTGAGTGTCGGCGTGTCGGTGTTCTCCATGTAGCTTAAAATGCTGGATTTCAGCTCTCGCACGTTCTCGAGCCGCGTGCGCGACTCCACATCGTTCTTCTCCTCGAGCATCGCGACATAGCCTGTGCGGAGGAGGACTTCCTCATAGAAATCCGGCAGCGTCAGCGTGAACAGCAGTTGCGCACATTCCTCGATCATGTCCGAAAACGCGGTCAGCTTGCCCACGGCCTTCTCCATGCTGGGATAGTCCTTCGCGTGCAGGATGACCTCGTAGAGCGGCACATTCGCTGCGTCCGCCTGCCGCTGCGCCATCTCGACGGTTTTCGCGCCGATGCCGCGCGGCGGCTGGTTGATGATGCGCCGCAGGCGCAGGTCGTCCGCGCGGTTGTTGATGAGGCACAGATATGCCAGCATATCCTTGACCTCGGCCCGGTCGAAAAAGCGCGTGCCGCCGATGATGCGGTATGGGATGCCGTTGCGCTTGAACGCGTATTCGAGCGCGTTTGACTGCGCATTCGTCCGGTAGAGGATCGCGTAGTCCTTGAAATTCTGCCCCTTTGAGCGCGCAATGATCGAGCCTGCGACATAGTTCGCCTCATCCGATTCGTTCTGGGCTTCGAAGACCTTGATCTTCTCGCCCGCGCCGTTTTCGGTCCAGAGCTTTTTGCCCTTGCGGCCCTTGTTGTTCGAGATGACGGTGTTCGCCGCGTTCAGGATAGCCTGCGTCGAACGGTAGTTCTGCTCGAGCCGGATGACCTGTGCGCCCTTGTACTGCTGCTCGAACGAGAGGATGTTCTCAATCGTCGCGCCGCGGAATTTATAGATGCTCTGGTCGTCGTCGCCGACGACGCAGATGTTTTCATACCCGCCGGCGAGCAGAGACGAAAGGCGGTATTGCAGCGCATTCGTGTCCTGATACTCGTCGATGAGCACGTAATGGAACTTCCGCTGATAGAACGCGCGCACATCGTCGAACCGCTCCAGCAGCTCCACCGTTTTCAGGATGATGTCGTCAAAGTCCAGCGCGTTCGCCTCGTGCAGCCGCTTCTGATACTCGGCGTAGATCTGCGAGATCTTCTCCATGCGGTAATCGCCCGCGACGGCGGCCGTCTTGTCAAACTCCGCCGGGGACTGCATCTTGTCCTTGGCCCTGCCGATGACGGAGAGGGCCAGCCGCGGCGGGAATGCCTTTTCATCCATCTGAAAATCGCGCAGCACGTCCTTGATGACGCGCTCAGAGTCCGCGGAGTCGTAGATCGTGAAGCTGGACGAGTAGCCCTCCAGCCGGTCGATGTCCCGCCGCAGAATGCGGCAGCAGGCCGAGTGGAACGTCATCGCCCAGACGTCGAGGGCCTCCGGCCCCAGCATGCGTTCGAGCCGCTCCTTGAGTTCGTTCGCCGCCTTGTTTGTAAACGTGATCGCGATGATCGACCACGGCGCGGCGGGATGCAGCGCCGAGAGCGCCTCGGCCCGCTGCTTCATGGTCTCGTCGCCCGTCTTGAGATAGCCTTCGAGAAATTCCACATCCTCGTCCGTGACATAGTCCGGGATCTCATTCGAATCCGACGCCTCGCCGAACGCGATGAGGTTCGCGATGCGGTTGATAAGCACGGTCGTCTTGCCGCTGCCCGCGCCGGCCAGCAGGAGAAGCGGCCCTTCGGTCGTGAGAACCGCCTTCTGCTGCATATCATTGAGCGCGGAAAACCGCCTTGCAATTACCGCCCGCCGCGCTTTTAAAAATCGCTGTTCAAAATCACTTGTCATAGCTTCACCTTTTTTCGTAGTGATGCTATTTTAATATAAATTTGTCGATTTGTCACCTACAAAAACGCGCGCAGCCGCTCGAGCGCCTTCTTTTCAATGCGGCTGACCTGCACCTGCGAAACGCCGATCATGGAGGCGACCTTCTGCTGGGTCAGTCCATGGAAGTAGCGAAGAGAGATGACCATCTGCTCGCGCTCGGAGAGGTTCGAAAGCGCCTGCTTTAGCGCCATCCGCTCCAAAATCCCCTCTTCCATTTCTGGCCCTGCCAGCACGTCCTCGAGCGTGATGCCCTCTTCGCCTGTCTGGCGCTGGATGGACTCGGCGCTGCCGGTGGCCATCTCGGCGCTCGCGATCTCCTCGGGCGGGATCCCCAGCGCGTCGGAAAGCTCGGAAAGCGTCGGTTCGCGGCCGAGCTCCCCCATGAGCCGCTGGCGCTCCTTTTTGATCGTGCCCGCGCGCTCTTTGACGCTCCGGCTGACCTTGACCGCGCCGTCGTCCCGCAGAAAGCGCCGGATCTCACCCGCGATTTTGGGAACGGCGTAGGTCGAAAACTGCGTGCCGTACCGCGTGTCGAAGCCCGCAATGGCCTTCAAAAAGCCGAGCGCTCCCAGCTGGTAGAGATCGTCCGCCTCCACGCCCCGGCCAAAATACCGCCGCGCGATCGACCAGATGAGCCCCGCGTTCTCCAAAACCAATTGCTCTGCCGCCGATTTGTCGCCCTGCTGCGCGCGTTCGATCAGCTGTGGCTTCGCGTCCATCACGTCTTCTCGCCCCGGCGGATGATGCGGCGCTTCATATGTACGGTCGTTCCGCGCCCAACACTTGAGGTGACCTTGAGCTCCGTCATGAAGCTCTCCATGATTGTAAAGCCCATGCCGCTTCGGTCGTCTCCGCCTGTGGAGTACATCGGCGTGCGCGCCTGCGTCACGTCCGCAATGCCGCAGCCCTTGTCCTTCACGATGATATCAAGAACGCTCCCGGGCAGGATCCGGCACTTGAGGCTAATCACGCCGATCGTGTCGCGATAGGCGTGGACGATGCAGTTGGTCACGGCCTCGGAAACAGCCGTTTTGATGTCCCCCAGCTCGTCCAGATTCGGGTCCAGCTGCGCGGCGAAGGCCGCCACGGCCGCTCTCGCGAAGCCCTCGTTTCTCGACTGGCTCGGGAACGTCAGCTCCATCTGATTTTCACACTTCATGCGCCATGCTCCTTTCTTCAATGACCACAATGCGCTCCATTCCGGAGGCTTTCAACACTTTCATCGGCTGCGGCGGCACATTCTCCACCCGCACCACGCCTCTGAGCTCCCGCATGCGCCGGATGGCGTGGATCACGATCGCGATGCCGCTCGAGTCCATAAACGTCACGTCGCGAAAATCCAGCACGCAGACCATCGGAAGATAAAGATCGATCTTGTTGCCGATGATGCGCATCGTCTCCTTCGCGCTGTGATGATCGATATCGCCCTTTAATGCGATGGTCAGCCGTTTATCCTGCAAAAAGCTTGTCATATTCATTTGCATCACTCCAGACATAAAAAATGGACACGCACGGAATTTCCATGCGTGTCCATTATACGTTTTTTCCCGTGCGTCTTTGGTCGAACGAGGGATGGCTCTTACTTTTTCAGCCGCTTTTCGCTTTCAATCAGCTGCGCCAGCAGCGCCTGGTTCTTTGCAAGCTTTTCTTTTTGGTCGTTTACGACCTTCTCGGGCGCTCTCGAGACGAACGCTTCATTCGAGAGCTTGCTTTCAAACAGCGCGATCTGCTTGAGGCAGTTCTCCTTCTCCTTCGCGATTCGCGCAAGCTCCTTTTCAAAGTCGACAAGCTCGGCAAGCGGCATAAAGAGTCTGGCCGCATGCGTCGTGACCTCGACAAGGCCGTCATCTCCAGAGGCAGCCTCCGCCGCTTCCATGCCGCAGACCTTCACATCCTCCGCGCCTGCCAGACGCAGGAAAAACGCCTTGCCCGCCTCGAAGACCTCGGGCTGCGAAGCCGCGATGGTGAGGTTGACCTTCTTGCTCATCGGAACGTTCATCTCTGCCCGGCGCGCGCGAAGGGCGGTAATGGCCTCGATGATCTGCTCCATAGCGGCTTCTTCCGCGCCGAACGCGAATTCCTCGCGGTAGACCGGCCACTCAGCGGAAATCAGGAACTTGCCTGCGTGGGGAATCGCCTGCCAGATCTCCTCGGTGATGAACGGCATGAACGGGTGCAGAAGCCGGAGCGTCTGATCAAGGACATAGACCAGCACCTTCTGCGCGGCGAGCTTGCTCTTTTCGTTCTCGCTGTAAAGACGCGTCTTCGTGAGCTCAATATACCAGTCGCAGTAAGTGTCCCAGATGAAATCATAAACCTTGCTGGACGCAACGCCGATCTCGTACGCGTCCAAGTTCGCCGTGACCTCGCGAATGAGCGTGTTGAGCTTCGACAGGACCCACTTGTCCTCCTGCTCCAAATCCTCCATCGCAGGAAGGCCCGGCTCGTCGATCGTGAGGTTCATGAGGACATAGCGGCTCGCGTTCCAGATCTTGTTTGCAAAGTTCCGCATCGCCTCGCACTTTTCCACATAGAAGCGCATATCGTTGCCGGGCGAGTTGCCGGTGATGAGGTTGAAGCGCAGCGCGTCTGCGCCGTATTTTTCGGCCATCTCGAGGGGGTCGATGCCGTTGCCAAGCGACTTGGACATTTTTCTTCCCTTGTCATCGCGCACGAGGCCATGGATAAAGACGGTCTTGAACGGCTCTTTTTTCATCTGCTCCATGCCGGAGACGACCATGCGCGCCACCCAGAAGAAGATGATGTCATAGCCCGTGACCATGTCGGTCGTGGGGTACCAGTATTTGAGGTCTTCAGAATTGAGATCGGGCCAGCCGAGCGTGGAGAACGGCCAGAGTCCGGACGAGAACCACGTATCGAGCACGTCTTCCTCGCGGGTAAGGTGCGTGCAGCCGCATTTTTCGCACTTCGTCGGGTCCTCGCGGCTCACGTTAATGTGCCCGCACTCGTCGCAGTACCATGCGGGGATCTGGTGGCCCCACCAGAGCTGACGGGAAATGCACCAGTCGTGGACGTTTTCCATCCAGTTGAGATACGTCTTCGAGAAGCGCTCGGGAACGAACTTGATCGTGCCGTCCTTGATGACGCGGATGGCTTCTTCGGCCAGCGGCTTCATCTTGACGAACCACTGCGCAGAAATGAGCGGCTCGACATCATTGTGGCAGCGGTAGCAGGTGCCGACGTTGTGGGAATACGGCTCGGTCTTCACAAGATAGCCCTCAGCCTCGAGATCTGCCACAATCGCCTTGCGGCACTCGTAGCGGTCCATGCCGCAATATTTGCCGCCGTTTTCGTTGACTGTGCCGTCGTCATTGAGAACGCGGATGACCTCCAGATTATGCCGCAGGCCAACCTCAAAGTCGTTGGGGTCGTGCGCCGGGGTCATTTTGACCGCGCCCGTGCCAAATCCAATCTCGCAGTATTCGTCGCCCACGATCGGAATCTCGCGGTTCATGATCGGAAGAATGCAGGTCTTGCCGATCAGGTGCTTGAACTTCTCGTCCTCGGGGTTCACGGCAACGCCGGTATCGCCCATCATAGTCTCGGGCCGGGTCGTTGCAACGACGATGTCTCCCGAACCGTCCGCGAGCGGGTAGCGGATGTACCAGAGGTGGCCGGGCTTGTCGGCGTATTCGACTTCGGCGTCAGACAGCGCCGTCAGGCAGTGCGGGCACCAGTTGATGATGCGGCTTCCCTTGTAGATGAGGCCCTTTTCATACATCTCGCAGAATGCCTCGCGCACAGCCTTCGAGCAGCCCTCATCCATCGTAAAGCGGCTTCTCGACCAGTCGCAGCTCACGCCGAGCTTTTTCTGCTGCTGGACGATGCGGTTTCCGTATTTTTCTTTCCACGCCCAGACGCGCTCAAGGAACTTTTCGCGGCCGAGATCGTACCGGGTCTTGCCTTCGTTGACGCGGAGCTCTTCTTCGACCTTGATCTGCGTGGCGATGCCCGCGTGGTCGGTTCCGGGGAGCCAGAGCGCGCTGTAACCCTGCATGCGCTTATAGCGGGTCAGGATATCCTGCAGCGTTGCGTCGAGCGCATGCCCCATGTGGAGCTGTCCCGTGACGTTGGGAGGCGGCATGACGATCGAGTAGGGCTTTTTGTCGGGGTCGGGAGTCGCTTTGAAGCAGTCGTTTTCCATCCACATCTCGTAGATCGAGCTTTCGACCTGCTGCGGCTCATACACCTTGGGTAATTCTTTCATGGGTTCTCTCCTTCTATCTATAGTTACTATTTTATCATTTGAATGGGTTTTCCGGTCTTTTCCGCGAGAAACGCGCGGAATTCCTCTATCGTTCCGCCGGAAAGGCTCTCTTTGTCGAACGCCTGCGCCTGATTGTTAGAGAGCGCCAGAACGAGATAGCGCGGCATCTCAGCAACAGCTCGAATCTGCGCATACGAAAATTTGCTCTCCGTGACGCTCGTTTTTATTGCGTAGCCGTCTTCTCCGAATATGCAGCCTGCGTGCTCCGTCCCGGGAAGAACGTTCCGTTTCGCCACACGTCCGTTGAGCCGGTCTTCCTGCAAGCTGGCATAAATCACGCACAGCATCGCAAGCGGCACCAGAAGGTTTCTCGCACGAAGCGGCTCTTTGGACGCGATGCTCAGTACCGTTGATGCAAGCCCAATCACCAGAACGATGCCCGCAAAAATATGTGTGCGGCGACTGCGTTTGCGGCGGACGGTCTTCCGGAGTCCCCTTGCCATCGCGGTAAGCGTTTCCTGATCGTAATCCGTCTCAAATCGGAATTCCATGTTCCCTCCTTTTACAAGAAAAACGCCCCGAGTCAAAAGACTCAGGGCGAAAGATTCTTCCGTGGTACCACCTGAATTTCCGCGCATGCGGACACTCGAGCTCTGTAACGGGAGCACCCGGCGAGGCTTACTTACGTTCAGCTCCGCAGCTCAAAGGCGACCTCGAACGCGCCCGCGCGAAAGCTTTCACCTGCCGCCTTCTCTCTGGGGCGCTGAAAACGCGTTCTTCTTCCTTGTCTCAGCTTTGTTGCAAAATTTTACTTATGATACCGAATTCCCGGCAATTTGTCAAGTTAAACGTCTTCGATGATCGGAGACGGCTTGGCCGCCTGCGGATTGACGAGCGTGCGGAACTTCGAGCGCGACTCGCGAATTTCAGACAGCGACTGCGAAATCGCGTCCTCCGTGCGCTTCATGGCGTCGTCTACGTAGTCATTTGTGACCTGCCGCAGCTCCTTGATCTTCTGCTGCGCGGCCTTCATCATCTCGGCTGCCTGCTGCTCGGCCTGCTTGACGACCTCCTCGCGGGAGATCATCTGCTTGGCGCGCTGCTCGGCCTGCTTGAGAATATTTTCTGCCTCGCGCTTGGCATTGGTGATGACCTCGTTGCGCGATTCGACGATCGTCTTTGCCTGCTTCAGCTCGCCCGGCAGTTGGTTGCTGATCTCGTCGAGCAGATCGAGCACCTTGTCACGCTCCACGACGCACTTCTCCGCGCCCAGCGGCAGGCTCCACGCGTCCTGCACCATCTCGTATAAAGTGGTGATCGTCTCTTCAATACCGTTCGCCATGTTATAGTCCTCCTTTGTTCTTCCCGGTCATTCTGGTGGTCACATCGTCGATGATCGCGTCGGGCACAAACCCGTGCAGATCCGCGCCGTAATGTGCCATTTCCTTGACGATGCTCGACGAGAGATACATGAATTGGTGCTCCGTTGTTAGAAACATCGTATCGAGACCGGGATTGAGCTTGTGGTTGATGAGCGCCATCTGGAACTCATGCTCAAAATCGGAAAGCGCCCGCAGGCCTTTGACCACCACGCCGCAATTCTGCTCGCGCGCAAACTCGGCGAGTAAACCGCTCGACTGCGTCACGGTCACGTTCGGAATGTGCCTTGTGACGCGGCGAATGAGCTCGACACGCTCTTCGGATGAAAAAACCGGGTGCTTTTCCGCATTGATCATCACGCACACGATCAGCTCGTCAAACGTCTTCGCCGCGCGCTCGATGATGTTCAAATGACCGTTTGTGACCGGGTCGAAGCTTCCGGGGTAGATTGCTTTACTCATGCTTCCTCCTGCGGGATTTCTCTGCGATAGATCGTTACGGCCGCCTTGCCATACCGGTAATCCCGGTAACGGACAAGCCCCGGAACGATGGCAGGGAGCTCCTTCCCAAACGGTCTTTCAGTGATTATTATACCACTATCTGATAGAATGTCAATTTGTGATATGGTTTTCAGGCTATTTTCCAGGAAAACTTCCGCGTAGGGCGGGTCTAAAAAGATCAGATCGAACGTTTCGCGGCAAGAATGCAGATACGAAAGGTAGTCCGAACGGACGACTTTTCCGAGTCCTTCCAGCCGCGTCTTTGCTAAATTCTCCCGCACGACCTTGCAGGCATCGTCCCGGGAATCTACAAACACGGCCGATTTTGCCCCCCGGCTGAGCGCCTCAATGCCCATCTGGCCGGAACCCGCGAATAAATCCAGCACGCGCCTTCCCTCGACCTCAAACTGAATGGCGGAGAAAATGCCCTCCTTGACCTGATCCATGGTCGGGCGCGTGTCCATGCCCTTGGGTGCTTTGAGCGCCATACCCCTGGCACTTCCGGTAATGACTCTCACGGCGTTTCCTCCTCCCGTTTTGTGTGGAAATAATCATAGACGGCCTGCCCAGCAGCTTTTCCGATCGCGTCCTCGAGCGCCGTCAGGCTCGCATTTTCAATGGCGCACATCGACTTGAATGTCTTGAGCAGCGTCTCGCGCCGCTTCTGCCCGATACCGGGAATCTCTTCAAGCTTCGAGCCCCGGACGCGGCGGCTGCGGAGCGTATGGTGATAGGTAATGGCGAACCGGTGCGTCTCCTCCTGAATCGTTCCGATGAGAGAAAAGACCGCCGGGATCGCGGAAATCGAAATTTCGTGCCCCTGTGGGGTCACCAACGCGCGCGTTCTATGGCGGTTGTCCTTGACCATGCCAAACGTCGGAATCGCGAGGCCAAGCTCGTTTAAGACTTGCAATACTGCGTTTGCGTGCTCAATGCCGCCGTCGATCAGCAGCGCATCCGGCCGCTCGTCGAAGCCGGCATCGCCGTTTTTGAAATGGGTCAGCCTGCGCCGGAGCACCTGCTGCATGGCGGCGTAGTCGTTCTGATCGTCCAGACCTTCAATTTTGAAGCGCTTGTAATTCTGCTTGCTGGGTCTGCCATCGATAAAAACGACCATCGACGCGACCATATCCGTTCCCGCGATGTTTGAAATGTCGTAGGACTCCAGCCGGTGAAGCGGCGTATCCAGCCCCAGCATGCTTTGCAGGAGGCCCAGCGTTCCGGCGGCGCGCTCTGCCTTTGTGGTGACGCGCTCGGCTTCCTCTCTCGCATTTTTCTGCGCAAGATCGACGAGGCGCACATTGTCGCCCCGCTGCGGCGTGCGGATGTGAACCTTCTTTTGAAGATTCTGATAGAGTAACTCTTCAAAAAGCGCCGCATCCTCCATGGGCTTCGGCAGCAGGATCACCTTGGGGGCTGCGCCTCTTGCCAAATAATACTGCTTGACGAGCGTCGAGATCGCGTCCTCCTCGCTGTCTGCCGGCTGCAAGATTTCGTATTCCTTATCAAGAAGATTACCATCCACATAGTGGAGCACTGCGAAACACGCCTTGGCCTCGCTCTGGTAATATCCGATCACGTCGGTGTTTGCCATTGAGCCCGCGGTCACGAGCTGCTTCTGTCCGAGCGATTCCACCGCCCGCAGCCGGTCGCGCAGCATCGCGGCCTGCTCAAAATCCAGAGCCTCTGCCGCAGCGAGCATCTTTTCTCGAAGCGAGTCGGCAAGCTCCGTGTATTTTCCCTGCAAAAGAAGCATCGCCTGCTCCATCCGCGCACGATATTCCGCGGGCGAGCGCGAAAGCTGGCACCATGCGTCGCAGTTATTCATGTGATAGTTGAGGCAGGGCCGCTCTTTTCCAAGATCACGCGGAAATTTTTTCGAGCATCCGGGAAGCTTCAATGTAAGCCGGATGGTATCGATCACGCGCTGGGTCACAAATCGCCCGCCGTATGGGCCAAAGTAGCTCGCGCCGTCTCCCATGACGCGGCTGACGAGCTCCATGGTCGGATACTCGTCCCGCATGTCGACGCGCAGATAGGGATAGCCCTTATCGTCTTTCAGGAGAATATTATATTTCGGCATGTGCCGCTTGATGAGCGAGCACTCGAGCACCAGCGCCTCAAACTCGCTCGCCGCGACGATGACGTCAAAGTGATCGATCTGGCTGACCATTCTGCGCGTCTTCGGCGTGTGCGAGGCCGTGTTCTGGAAATACTGGCTCACGCGGTTTTTGAGCTTTTTCGCCTTGCCGACGTAGATGATCTGGCCGGTCTTATCCTGCATCAGATACACGCCCGGTTCCAAGGGAAGAGACAACGCCTTGTCTTTTAGTTCTTCAAAGGTCATAGCAATAAAAAGCTGCCTCAAAAACATCCGTCTTTGAGGCAGCGTTCCATCCGATTTTAGAAAATTTCCTTCACGAGCATTTCGGTCAGCGCCTTGACGGCTTCCTCTTCGTCGGGACCTTCCGCGATGATGCTCACGCGTGTCCCCTTCGTGATGCCCATGGACAACACGCCAAGAAGACTCTTGGCATTGATTTTCCGGTCTTCGACCTCAACCCAGATGCTGGACTTGAACTCGTTTGCCTTCTGGATGAAATAGGTGGCCTGCCGGTTATAAAGACCGGACTCACATTTGACGATCGATTGCTGCATGTACATAGACGACACTCCTTACAATCATGCTTAGGCTGAGCCTTCATGTGTTATGATTTTACCTATTTTTCGTAAAAAAGTCAATCCTTTATTTGAGCCCGTAAAAAGCTTCCGCTTTTTACAGTGGGAACGCACCTTGACTGCGCGCTCGTCGAAGCAAACTTCATATCCTTCACTCCGCCGCAAGCGGCAGAGTTCATACATTCCGTTGCTTCTCCTCTCCAAATCAGAACCGCTGGTTCCGATTTGGGATAAGAGCAAAAATTCCACACTTGCGAGGTGATAGGTATGTTTCCGGTCGGCAAAGCCGCCGGATAACATGATTTTCACTTTATTTCGTCATCTGCGGATGGCGAAACACTGCGAGGCTTACTTGAACTCGACGATGGTTACGCCGCTCTCGCCTTCTCCGTAGACGCCCAAGCGGAAGGACTTGACGTATTTGCAGCGGCGAAGCTCGTCGTGGACTGCCGCGCGCAGAACGCCCGTGCCCTTGCCGTGGATGATGCGCGCGGTCGGGAGATTTCCCATGTAGGCGCTGTCCAGGAAGTTATCGAGCAGAATGATCGCCTCGTCGGCTGCCATGCCGCGCAGGTCGAGCTCCGGCTGGGCGGCGGATTTTAATTCGCGCACCTTGCCCTCAATGATCTTCTTCGCCTTTGTCTTCGTCTCGTTCTCCAAAAGATAGACCTCGTCCGGCTTCGCATTCACCTTCATAATGCCCGCTTGCAGCTGGTACGTGCCATCCTTGTTGAGGGCCAGCACCGTCGCCTTTGTGCCGAGCTTCAAAAGCTCCACCGTATCTCCAACGCGAATGGCGCGCGTCGGCGCGGGACGGCTTTGTGCCTGCTGAGGCTTTGTGCCTTGAAGCTTGCTTTCCGCCTCATTGAGCGCGTGGCGGAGGTTTGCCTGCTTTTCGTTCGAGCCCGGGACGAATGCGCCGCCCTGCGCCTGCTTGCGAAGCTGCTTGAGCTCCTCGTAGACCTCATTTGCCGTGCGGCGCGCATCGTCGATGATGAACTGCGCTTCCTTTCTTGCCTGCGCGGCGGCCTTTTCCTTCTCTTTTTGAATCTGCTGATAGTATTCCTCGGACTGCTGCTTCTGCTTTTCTGTCTCCAGCCGCAGCTGCTCAGCCTCGAGTCTCGCCTGCTCCATCTGCTGGCGCTGCTGCTCGAGCTGAGAAAGTACGTCCTCAAAGTTCACGTCGTTCTGGCTGACCATGCTCCTTGCTTCTTCCAGAATTGCGTCGTCAAGGCCCAGCTTTTTCGAAATTGCGAACGCATTGGACTTGCCGGGGATGCCGATGAGAAGTCGGTAGGTCGGCTGGAGGGTTTCGACGTTAAACTCGCAAGACGCGTTGATGACGCCCTCTGTGCGCATGGCGTAGAGCTTGAGCTCGGCGTAGTGCGTCGTGGCCGCGATTTTCGAGCCGCACTTGCGGCAGAACTCGATGAGAGAGATCGCCAGCGCAGCGCCCTCAGCCGGGTCGGTGCCCGCACAGAGCTCATCAAAAAGAATGAGCGTGGAGTCGTCGCAGATTTTGAGAATGTCGACGATATTTTTCATATGCGAGGAAAATGTCGAGAGCGACTGCTCGATCGACTGCTCGTCGCCGATATCGGCAAGAACACGGTCGAAGACGGAAACGAAGCTTCCGTCTTCTGCCGGGATATGAAGCCCGCACTCGGCCATGAGGGTAAGAAGTCCCAGCGTCTTGAGCGTGACGGTTTTGCCGCCGGTGTTGGGGCCGGTAATAATGAGCGTGTCAAAATCGGAGCCGAGGCGGACCGAGATCGGTACGACGGTTTTTCCCGTGATGAGCGGATGACGCGCCCGCTTGAGCTCCAGCTTTCCATCGGTTCGAATTTCAGGCTCTGCGGCGTGCATCGCAAACGACAGTTTCGCCCGGGCAAAAATGCAGTCCAGCTGCGTAAGAACCGTATAGTTGACAGCTAAGTGCTCCCGGTGACCCGCAACCTCGCCGGAGAGTTCAGTTAAAATCCGCTCGATTTCCTTGCGCTCTTCGACAAAGAGCTCTCGAAGGGCGTTATTGCCATTCACGGCCTGCATGGGCTCAATGAAAAACGTGCTGCCGGATGACGACACGTCGTGAACCAAGCCCGGAATCGAGCCCTTGCACTCGGCCTTTACAGGCACGACAAACCGGTCGGAGCGAATCGTCACGATCGGCTCCTGCAAAAATTTTGCGTACGTCGGAGATGTGATGATCTTTTGAAGCCCTTCCCGGATGGCCACGCTCTGGCGGCGGATCTTTCGGCGGATGGAGGCAAGCTCCGGGCTTGCCGCGTCGGCGATCTCGTCTTTGGAGACGATGGAATTGAAAATCCGCTCCTCCAGGTATTTATTCGGCGTGATCTGGGCAAAGAAGATATTGAGGTCGTTTTCCATGCCGTCGCCATCCGCGTAAGCCTTCGCCTGCCGCGCGCATTTGAGAACGCCCGCCACGCGCAGAAGCTCCTCGGGACTGAGGCACCCGCCCCGCACCGCCCGGTCGACGCTCGCGCCCACATCGCTCACACCGGCGAGTCCCGGCGAGCCCTTGAGGGTGATCATGCGGCAGGCCGCACTCGTCTGCTTCTGAAGAAGCCGGATCTCGTCCGCATCGGTCAGCGGCTGGATCTTAAGGCACTGCTCTTTTCCCGCGGGCGAGCAGGCCTGATCAGCAAGAAGCGAGAGCACCTTGTCGAGCTCTAATTTGTGTAAGGATTTTTCGTATAGTTCATTCATATGTTTTCTTCCCATATCTATTGCGCGGCCGGCTGCAAATCTTTCCCGGTCAGCCGCAGCGATTTATAAAAGTCCAGCGTGTAAAAGCCCCGTTCAAGCTGCGTGAGAAAATATGTTTCGGAAACGTCCGAAAGCTCCTTGAGCGGCTCCGGCAGGAGGTTGAACGAAAAGACGCGCTTACTCTCGCAGCTCACGATGTGCTGCATCGCAGCCAGACACGCGGGGCTGATCGGAAGCCGGAGGCTCCCCGGCGCGCTGCACTTTGCGCAGACTGCCATGCCGCCTGCAACGTCGAACCGGTCCGGCGCTTCGCTTCCGCACACGCAGCAGCCGTCCACCATAGGCGAGAATCCCGCGATGACCATCATCCGGAGTTCAAACGCGGCTTTGACGAGCGGCTGCGGGCGTTTTAGTTTACATAAGGCATATATTGCATTCAGCGTCAAAGACAGCACCTCGCCGTCGTTCACGTCCTGCTGCGACAGAAGCTCCGCCGCCTGCGCAAAATAGCTGCAAAGGCTCAGAAGCTCAATGTCGTTTCGCATCGGCTGGAACATCTCGATGCACACGGCCTCGGACACCGTATAATATCCCTGCCGCTCGAGCACCGTAAACTCCGAAAACGCCAGCAGCTGACAGGCGGATTTGATCTGGCTGCGCCGAGAGCGCACACCGCGCGCCTTGAAGGTCATAAGCCCCTGCTCGCGCGTCAGCACCGACAAAATCGCGTCCGAGTCCCGGTATTCCGTCACCCGGAGCACGAGCCCCTGCGTTTTCAGATACATGCTGTGTTCTTCGCCTCCGTGCCGGCCGCGCCATTCTGCAACGCTCTTTTATAGAGCAGATACGCCTCCGGCGCGCCCGTGTCCTGAAAAAGCTCCCAAAGCGCCTGCGTCTGCATACGCCCACCTCCTAACACTGCTGTTAGGATGCGCGCCGGTGCAGACAGCTATGCTGGCAGTTCCTGCCCGGAGCTTTCCTGCATTATAGCATTGTTTTGCCGGGGCGGCAATAGAAACGGAAAGAAATTGCAGTTATTGTTCGTTCGCAAAAAACGCGACGACGATTGCGCCAGGGCCGACGTGCGTGCCGATGGTGCTGCCGATGGAGGTGATCGGAAGCGATTCCAGCTTCCCTTCCCAGATCTCCCGGCTGGCTGCGATGTATTCCTGCAAGGTGCTGTCACTCGTGCCGGAGTAGCCGAGCATCAAAGGCTGGGAAAAATCAATGCCGCCGCGCTTTGCGATTGCCTCGTTTAAAAAATTGTTGCTCTGCTTTGCGCCTCTGGCCTTTCCAAGGACGGCGAGCTGCCCATCTCTGACGGTCAGGACCGGCTTGATGTTCAGTAATGTCCCCGCGATCGCGCTCGTTTTCGAGAGCCGGCCGCCGCGGTATAAATATTCCAGCGTATCGACCCGGCCAATGATGCAAAGGTGCTTTTTGGCTTCTTGGAGTTTGGCCGCGATCTCCTTCGCGCCGCATCCCTTGTCCCGCAGGCGGATGGCAAGGTCCGCGAGCACGCGCTCGCCAGCTGTGACGTTTTCGCTGTCGACGATCGTGACATCGATCCCGGTTTCCTGCGCGGCGATCACAGCGCTCTGGTACGTGCCGGAGAGCTTCGACGAGAGTGTGATGACAAGAATTTCCGCTCCCGCCGCATGGAGCCTCCGGAATGCCTCTTCGAAATCAAAGGGCGGAATCTGGCTGGTCGTCGGAAGTGTCTTTGCCTGTGTGAGCTTTTCGAAAAATTCGTCATGTGTCATGGTAACGCCGTCTAAAAAGACCTCGCCGCCAAAATTTGTACGCAGGGGCAGAAGCGTCACGCCGAGTGCGTCCGCCTCCGGCTTCTGCATATCGCACGCCGAGTCAAGAATGATCTGTACGTTCTTCATAGGTTCCTCCTGTAATGGAAATACTGCTGAAATTCTGATGGAGCGCGCCAAGCACGCGGTAAAAGACGACCAGCTCCTCGGGCAGAATCCCGCGTCCGGCCCGGTTCTGAATAGAAAGCGCTTCCCGCGCGATTTGTTCCGCCAGTGCACATCCGGAATCTGTCAAACGGATTTTCCAGCCGTAGCGCCGCTTTCCCGTCTCCCCGTCCGCGCAGACGAGCCCGCGCGACAACAGCGGCTTCAGCTGCCGGGAGACGAGCGATCGATCGATGTTGGACAGCTCCGCCAGCCGGGACGCTGCCAGCCCTTCGGGGTACTCGCGCAGCAGATACAGCCAGAACAGGTGCACCGAGCTCACCCCCGCTGCATCCGCAAACTGCGCGCGCAGCCGCTGCACCGCGCGGTAGAGCCCGGAAATATTCTGAAAGAAAACCTCAAAGCGTTCTTCCTGCATGAACTCACTCCGTTTCTCTGAAAGTTCGGTCAGTATAGCACGATAATGTTTACTTGTCAACATTTAAATCACAGCAAAAGCGACCTCCCCCGATTGGAAGAGGCCGCAGTTTTGTTACTGTCTCGCGTCGTAGCCAAAGTTTGAAATGAGATACTGACTGTCGCGCCAGTTTTCCTTCACGCGCACCCAAGTCTGCAAATAGACCTTCGTGCCCATGAAGCGCTCACAGTCGGCGCGGGCCTGCGAGCTGATTTTCTTGAGCATTGCGCCCTGCTTTCCGATGATAATGCCCTTGTGGCTCGCCTTTTCGCAGTAGATCGTCGCGTCGATGTCGATGATGCCGTCGTCGCGCTCGGAAAATTTCGTGATCTCGACCGCCGTACCGTGCGGGATCTCTTTCTCCAGATTCCACAGAAGCTTCTCGCGGATGATCTCTGCCATCACCTGCTTCTCGGGCATGTCCGTCACCATGTCCTCCGGGAAGAGCATGGGGCCGGGCTGCGCGTATTTTTCGCAGGCTTCCAGCAGTGTCGCCACGCCGTCGCGCCACTTGGCGCTGATGGGGATGACCTCATCAAAGTCAAATTCCTGCTGATAGGCCGCGATAACCGGCAGCAGCGCCTCTTTTTCCACGGTGTCGATCTTGTTGATGACCAGCATCGCGGGCGCGCCGGAGGCCTTGATTCTCTCAATCAGCGCGTGCTCCTGCTCGCCGACGTTTGCAATCGGCTCGACCAGCAGAATCACCGCGTCCACATCGGCAACGGACTCCTTGACGACATTTACCATGTAGTCTCCGAGCTTTGTGCGCGGGCGGTGGAAGCCCGGCGTGTCGATAAAGACGAGCTGGGTATTCTCGCGGTTCACAACAGCGCAGATGCGGTTTCTCGTCGTCTGCGGCTTATTCGATACGATCGCGATTTTCTCGCCGACCAGAGCGTTTGTAAGCGTCGACTTGCCGACATTCGGCCGGCCGGCAATGGTGATCATAGCGGATTTTGTTTTCATTGGTAAATCTCCTTATTTTCGCGGCAGCTCGATCTCGGCTAAAATCTTCTCTTCGCGCGCGCGCATCTGGCGCTTCATCGCGCCCTCGTCCACATGGTCATAGCCGAGCAGGTGCAAAATGGAATGAATCGTCAGATAGCCGACCTCGCGCCTCGTAGAGTGCCCGAATTCCTTCGCCTGCTCCTTCGCCCGCTCAAGGGAAATTGCCATATCTCCCAGCGGCACGAGCCCCGTCTCGGGGTCTTTATACTCGTCCCAGCTCTCGGGCAGGACGCCGGGGGTAAGCTGGAACATCGGGAACGACAGAACGTCCGTCGCCTTGTCAATATTCCGGTAGGCCTTGTTGATGGTGCGGATGGACGCATCGTCCGTCACGAGAACGTTAATTTCACACGGCGTATCCACGCCCTCTTCCTCCAGCGCCGCAAGAATGCACTTGCGGATCTGGCGCTTGAGTAACAGCGCGTCCGGCGTTTTTGCCTCGCAGGTCATGACAATGTTATGCTTCATGTTCTGTCCCTCTTCTGATTCTGGCGGAATGTCTTATGCGTCTGGAAGGGCTTCGAGCTCTCCGGCAGACGCGATTTTTCGAACTTATCGTACGCTGCAACAATGCGCTGCACGAGCGCGTGCCGTACCACGTCGCTGGCCGTCAGGCGGCAGATCGCGATATCCTCCACGCCGTCTAATATCTTGATGGCTTCCTTGAGGCCGCTGACCTTATCGCCCGGGAGGTCGATCTGGGTAATATCGCCGGTGATAACGATCTTCGAGCCGAAACCAAGGCGCGTTAAGAACATCTTCATCTGCTCGCGCGTCGTATTCTGCGCCTCATCGAGAATGATAAAGCTGTCGTCCAGCGTCCGGCCGCGCATATACGCAAGCGGCGCAACCTCGATATTCCCGCGCTCGAGATATTTGTTATACGTCTCCGGCCCCAGCATGTCAAAGAGCGCGTCGTATAAAGGCCGCAGATACGGGTCGACCTTGTTCTGCAAATCACCCGGCAGAAAGCCCAGCCGCTCACCCGCTTCGACGGCGGGACGCGTCAGGATGATCCGGTTGACCTCTTTGGCACGGAAGGCCGCGACCGCCTGCGCAACGGCCAGATACGTTTTGCCCGTACCGGCAGGGCCGACGCCGATGGTGATCGTGTTTTTGCTGATGGCCTTGAGATAGGTCTGCTGGCCGATGGTCTTGGCCTTCACGGGTCTTCCCTTCGCCGTCACGCAGACAACATCCTTTGCCATCTTCGTGACCTGCTCTTCCTTTCCCGCGCGCACGAGGTCGATGAGATAGCGCACCTTCTGGTCGTCGATCTCCTCGCCCTTGGCCGCTAACGCCAAAAGCGCCTCGATGGCTCTTGCGCCCGCGTCGACGGCTTCTTCGTCCTCCGCCGTGACCTTGAGCTCGGTGTTGCGGTTCGTGATGTGCACGCCGAAGGCCTGCTCGATTTTCTTGACGTTCTCGTCAAAGGAGCCAAACACGTCGATCAGCTGCTCGACGCGCTCGGCGTTGATGGTTCGTTCTGTCATGGTATCGTCTCTTCCTTTAAAATGCTGGCGCGCACCATTCTTGCGATCATTTCCTCGCATCGGACGGACGCGTGAAGCTCGTATCTGTCATTTTGCCTTGTCAAATCCAGCGCTTCGTCTAAGATTTCCCCGGCAATCATATCCTGCCGCACGCCGCGCTCCAGCTGCTCGATCAAAAGCGCCTGCGCCGTCTCCTCCGGCAGCGGCTTCTGCACAAGATCATAGCCGGAAAGCTCCGTGATTTCAAGTCCGATGGGAATCTCAAACCCGCCCGGAAGCGTCAGCATATGGGTTTTTGTTATTTTATCACACTTGCCCTCCAGATTTCCACCGTTTGCGAAAATATTCCATCGTTTTTCTCCGACCAGAAGCGAGATTCTGCGCGCCGTCTTCCCGTTTGGCTGTTTATAAAGCGTTGTGTCCGGGCAGACGACCTGTTTGTGCGTCAATGTCTCGGCGTAAATTTCGCCAAGCGCCGCGCTGACCCTCGTCGTAAATTCGAGGTCCGTGTAGGCGGAAATGAGCACCTGCCCCTCCGTGACCGCCTGCCCCGGCGCGCAGAGGCAGTTTCCCTCGAGACTCGACACAGACGTAAGAACGCCGTCTTTTGCCGCCACCACGTTCATGGGCGCGCGCCGCTCTTCAATCGCCAGCTTCTCCGACCGCTCCCTGACAACCACATGCGCCCGCATGCCGCTCTGCTGGACCGTGAACCATTGGAGCTCCGGGACAAGCAACAGCATCTTGTTTTTAAGCGCCTGCGGCTGGATATCTGGTCCATACGTTCCGAAGCCCACGCCGAGCGAATGCAGCGCGCGCAGAATTTCCGCATCCGGGACCGTTTCGTTTCCCACAACATCGTAAAAAAACACAAACTTCGGAATCACAAACGCCCCCGCCGCGCAGAGAACCAGTCCCAGCGCAAAAAGCCGCCGTCTCCAGAGCCCGCCGAACGTCTTTCCAAAGCCCATCTCCCGCACGACGGCCAGCTCGCACATCGCCTTCTGCGCCGCGGCCATCGCCTTCGGAACGTCCTTTCGGAGAATCAGAAGCGCAATCGTAAAATCATCGATTCGCTGCACACGCAAAAACGCCACGCGCGCATTTGATAGCCGTTCCAGCGCCCATTCCGGGCTCGCCCCGCGCAGCTCCGCGTGCACATACCCCTGCAAGAACCAGATCAGCCGCCACATGGCCGCCCGCCTCCTGAAAATGTCAGCGCCTCAATTCTCCCGGTTACGGTCAGCCGGTCGCGGTGCATGTGCCGCAGCTCGAGGTTTGCGCCCTCGATCGTCACCTCGCCGGTGTTGACCGCCACGATGATTTTCTCCGGCTCGTAAGCGATGATTGCCCTGTGGCAGTCCAGGCTGCACTCTTCAAAGCCCCGCAGCTCAATATGCGGCAGGTTCGCCGCGATGTCCGCCGGAAGGTCAAACAGCTTCGCCGCCTTTACGAGAAATCGTCTTGCTGGCTTCATTTCCGTCCACCTCATTTCTGTTCTATGTCTATGCGCAGGTACTGAAAGCATGCCCCGGAATCATAGATTGTCCCGGAGGTGGTTTGGATGAAGGATACCGGGCGGAAAATCGTGGCGCGATTTCTGGCAGGTCTCGCTATTGGCCTGTGCTATGTGTGGCTGATTGTGGACGCAAGAGCGGCAAGCGCGGCTTGCGTGTCGGCGCTCGGGCTTTGCGCGCGGGTGATCGTGCCGTCGCTCTTTCCGTTTTTCGTGTGCTCGAATTTATTCTGCGCGCTGGGTTTGGAACGGCCCATGGAGCGGGTGCTTTCTCGTGTGGTGGAGCCGCTCTTCGGCGTGCCGGGCTCCGGCGCGGCGGCGCTTTTTGTGGGGCTCACAGGCGGGTACCCGTCGGGCGCGCAGAGCGTGGGCGCGCTCTATGGCGGCGGAAGCATCGATCGGAAAACAGCAAAAAGGCTTCTTCTTTTCTGCAACAACTGCGGCCCTGCGTTTATCTTCGGCGTTGTCGGGCCATCAGTCTTTGGAAGCAGCCTTGCGGGGCTTCTTCTGTATCTCGTGCATGTTGCATCTTCCCTTTTGCTCGGCATTTTCGCCCGAAAAAGCGGGCATATGCAGGAAAGGACCGCCCAGGACGCAGAAAACGTTCCGTCCGTTTCCTTCTCATCCGCGCTGACCGCGAGCGTCAAAAAATCCGGGCAGACGGCGCTGGAAGTTTGCATGTTCGTGGTTGTCTTCGGCGTTGTGACTGCAATGGTGCAAACGGCGCTCCGGCCGGTTCTCCCCGACTGGGCGCTTGTAATTGTATCGGGGCTTCTTGAGCTCTCCGGCGGGACTTCGGCGCTCGCAGAAGCCGCCATGCCGCAGGGCGCAAAGTTTTTTCTTGCCTCCTTTTTTCTGGCTTTCGGCGGCCTCAGCGTTCACGCGCAGACGAAGGCCGTGCTGTCCTCCGCGGGATTGGATTGTCTCCCAGTCTTTTTTCCAAAGCTCCTGCATGCGCTGCTGGCGGGTGTCTTGAGTCTTCCGGTCTATGCGCTGTTCCGGGCACAGCTGGAGGCCGCACAGGTATTTTTGCCGCAGGCGCCCGCCCTCCTGCTTCCCGCGATGGAGCTCATGCTCTGCGCCGCGATTTGTCTTGCTTTCCGAAAAATGGCGGGTAGCAATTTGCGGAGGGATCGTGTATAATATTCCCGCAAAATGCTCAGAAAGGCGGCGAGGAGATTGCTGTTCCGAAAAAATATGGACCGATACTGCGCGCACTGTCAGTTCGCCGGACGCGTCGACGACGAGACGATGATCTGCCAGTACTATGGCGTCGTCCCCTGCGAGCACCACTGCCGCAGGTTCCGGTATGACGCGCTCAAACGCGTACCCGGGCGGGCAAAGCCCAAGGAATTTGAAAAATTCGACCGACAGGATTTCAGCCTGTAGGAGGCAGCTATGAAACGTTCGGAAATCAACAGGGCTCTTCGCGAGCTGGAGGCCATGTGCGAGAAATACCGCTGCTATCTGCCGCCGTTCTGCCGGTTTACACCCGACGAGTGGAAGACGAAGGGCCATGAATACGACGAGGTGCGCGAGTGCATGCTCGGCTGGGACATCACGGACTACGGCCTCGGAAACTTCGACAAGATCGGCTTCTCGCTCATCACCATCCGCAACGGCAGCCGGAAGCAGCCGGAGAAATACCCGAAGGTCTATGCAGAAAAGCTCTTGTTCCTGAAAGAAGAGCAATATTCCCCCAACCACTTCCACTGGTTCAAAACGGAAGACATCATCAACCGCGGCGGCGGAAACGTCCTCATCCGCGTCTACAATTCCAAGGAGGACGAGTCGATCGACTATGAATCGGACGTGACCGTCCACACCGACGGAAGGACCTATACCGTCCCCGCCGGAACGCAGATTCGCCTCACCCCGGGCGAGAGCATCTTCATTTACCAGCGGCTGTATCACGATTTTACCGTCGAGCCCGGTACCGGCGACGTGCTGCTCGGCGAGGTCAGCCAGTGCAACGACGACAATACGGACAACCGCTTCAACCCACCCATGGGGCGATTTCCCGAGATCGAAGAGGACGAACCGCCGTACCGGCTTTTGTGCAGCGAGTACCCAGCAGCAAAGTAACAAAAAAGGAAGGGACATCTATGCTTGATGTTGTCGCGCTCGGCGAGCTTCTCATCGATTTCGCCGCAAAATCCAAGGACCCCGACGGCTACCCTACCATGGCGGCCAATCCTGGCGGCGCGCCCGGAAATTTTCTCGCGGCGCTGAACGTCTATGGCAAGAAGACCGCCTTTCTCGGAAAGGTCGGGGATGACGCATTCGGGCATTTGCTTCTCGGAACGCTGCAAAGAGCCGGAATCGAGACAAAGGGCGTGATCGTCGACCCGGATTATTTTACGACGCTCGCGTTTGTGACGTTTGACCGTGCGGGCGACCGCTCGTTTTCCTTCGCGCGAAAGCCTGGCGCAGACACGCAGCTTCGCTGGGAGGAAATCGATAAAGGCCTCATGGACGAAGCGCGCGTATTTCACTTTGGAACCCTCAGCCTCACAGGCGAGCCCGTCCGCACGGCAACGCAGAAGGCCGTCACCTATGCAAAGCAAACCGGCAAGCTCATCTCCTGCGACCCCAATCTGCGCGTGCCGCTCTGGCGTTCCGAGGAGGAAGCAAGAGAGCAGATGCTCTGGAGCCTTCAGCAGGCGGATCTCGTCAAAATCAGCGACAACGAGGTTTCGTTTCTCTGGGCTTGTTCCCCGGAGGAGGGCGCAGAAAAGCTTCTGCGCGAGTTTGACGTGAAGCTCGCGATGGTAACGCTCGGTGCGGAGGGCTGCCTGCTGCGGACAAAGAACGCATGCTTCCGCGCGCCCGCCCCAAAGGTCCATCCCGTGGACACGACAGGCGCGGGTGATATCTTCGGCGGCAGCGCGATGGCCCGCTTCCTGGATTTAAAGAAAGCCCCGGACGCACTCACGCAGAAAGACCTTTCCTACATCGGCGCCTACGCGCTCATGGCCGCGAGCCTTTCTACCGAGCGCTCCGGCGGTATTCCGAGCATCCCGGAAAAAGAAACGGTGTTATCTAAACTCTGAAAACGCAAAAATCGGAAGCCATTCGGTTGGCTTCCGATTTTTCTATGCTTTTATTTGGCTGAGAACGCGTAAACCGTCACCTGATGGTACGCTTCCCCTGCTTTCAGGATGGGCTTGCGGAAGCCCTCGCAGCGCATCGCGTTCGGATAGAACTGTGTTTCCAAGCAAACCGCGCCGCGCTTATCATACATTGTGCCGCCCTTTCCTGCCCAGGGGCCAAGGAAGTTGGCCGTATAGAGCTGCACACCGGGCATGGTGGTAAGCGTCTTCATAGTGATACCGCTCTTGGGGCTCGACAGGACCGCCGCTTCATACAGCTCTCCCGTATCCGGAAGGCAGAAATTATGATCGTACCCCCCGCAGTTTTGAAGCTGCTGATCGTTCGCGCCGATATCCTGCCCGACAGGCTTCGGCGCGCGGAAGTCAAAGGGCGTCCCGTCTACAGACAGAATTTTGCCCGTCGGCATGCACTGCGTGCTATTCTCCAAAAACTGATCTGCGTTGATTTGCAGCACATGCGAAAGAGCCGAACCGCTGCCGTTCAGATTAAAATAGCTGTGGTTCGTGAGGTTGCAGAGCGTGTCCTGATCGCTTTTTGCGTCATATATCATCGTGAAAGCGCCGTTTTCCACGCGGTAGGTCACGCTGACCGCGAGGTTTCCGGGGTAACCTTCTTCCATATCGGGCGAAACGCGCGAAAATTTCACGCCGTCCTCCAAAACTTCCGCGTCCCAGACGTACTTGTCAAACCCGCGCAGGCCGCCGTGCAAGTGATTCTGCCCGTCGTTTTTAGCGAGCGGATACATTTTTCCGTTTAAGGTAAACTCTGCGCCGCCGATGCGGTTCGCGACCCGTCCAACACACGCGCCGAGATAGCCGTCGTGGGTCTCATAGCCCTCGATCGTATCGTGCCCGAGGACAACGTCGACCGTTTTTCCGTCCTGATCCGTTACGAGCAGTGCCTGCACCGTCGCGCCGTAATCCAGTACACGCGCCGTCAGCTCCGGCGTTCCGATTTCAAAGAGCGTGACGCTCTCGCCCCGCGCCGTCTTTCCAAAGCTTCTTTTCTCGATTTTTACCGCCATATGTATGCTCCTTCCGAAGTCCTTTTACCCGGATTATAGTCCGCGCGCAGCCGGAAGTCAATTCCTGTTCGTTTTCCAAACGCACAGGATTTTTTGTCTTGTCTATTTTCCGCTTAACAGAAAGTTCGCGAAATTTTTCGCCGCATAGCTGAGCGTCTCCCAACTCTTCCATGTCAGCGCGACCGGCCGCTTCGGCGCGTTTTTGAGCGGCACCAGCGCCGTTTGGTGCTCGAATCCGCGCGCAACGCGTTCATAGAGCATGGAGTTCCCGAGCCCCAGCTGCACCATGGACAAAATCGTATAATCGTCATACACGAAATACCGCACATCCGGCGTCAGGCCCTCTTTTTCGAATGCGCGCCGCACAACGCTGAACTTTCCCTCGTCCAGCATCAGAAACGGCTCCCCTGCCAGGTCTTTCAGACTGATTTCCACCCGTTTGGCAAGCGGGTGCGATTTCGGCAGCACAGCGATCATCCGGTCCTCGAACAAAAGCTGTCCCTCCTGCGGCGGGTACGCGTCCATGTTCGTAAAGCCCAGGTCGATGCGCCCGTCGGAGAGCCACTGCGCGATCTCGTCATACTCCCCCTGCCGCATGGAAAAGCATACGCCGGGATAGCGCGCGGAAAACGCCTGAATACGCGGCGGAAGATAGGTTCTGCTGACGCTCGTAAACGTCCCAAGGCGTAGCTCGCTGGTTTGCAGTTGGGAGAGCTCGGCTTTTCTGCGCTCGAGCCTCCCCTCTGCCGCCGCGATCTCCTGCAAATACGGAAGGTAGCTTTCGCCGTCGCGTGTCAGCTGCAAACGGTGCGTCTGGCGGCTGAGCAGCGTCGTGCCGAGCTCCTGCTCGAGCGTTTTGATTGTCTGGCTCACGGCGCTCTGCGAGTAATTGAGGCGCTCTGCTGCCGCTGTGAAGCTTCCGAGCTCCACGACCGTGCAGAACACCCTGTATTTTGACATCATATCTATCATCTCTTTTCCTTATGATTTTATCATAAACATTCGCTTTTCTAATGTCAAGAGGTACGCTATAATAAGCGTGCAACTGGAAAAAGAGGGATAGAACATGAATCGGAAAAAGTTTCTGGAGGGTCTGCGAGACGGCCTTCCCATCGCGCTCGGCTATCTCGCCGTCAGCTTCGGCATCGGCATTTCCTGCCACGCCGCCGGAATCACAGCCTTTCAGGGCTTCCTTATGAGCCTTTTCAATAACGCCTCCGCCGGAGAATACGGCGGCATCACGGTCATCACGGAAAACGCCGGCGTGTGGATGATGGTCCTTATGACGCTCATCATCAACGCCCGATACATGCTTATGAGCTGCGCGCTCAGCCAGAAGCTTTCCCCCGATACGCCGCTCGGCGTTCGGATGCTCATCGGCTTCGATGTGACGGATGAGGTCTTCGGCATCGCAATCGCGCAGGAAGGTATTCTCAACGTCTGGTACTTTATCGGGGCCATGTGCGCAGCGCTTCCCGGCTGGAGCCTCGGGACGCTCTTTGGCGCGCTGGCGGGAAACGTTCTCCCCGTGTGGGCAATGAACGGCTTTTCGGTCATGCTCTATGGGATGTTCCTCGCAATCATCATGCCGGAGGGGAAGAAAAACCGCGTTGTGCTCGGGTGCATCGGTGTGAGCTTTGTGTTGAGCGCTCTTGCGGCAAAGCTTCTTCCGATGCTCAGCGGCGGCATGCGCATTCTGCTTCTGACGATTTTCATCTCCGCCGCCGCGGCTATTTTGTTCCCGCGCGAAAACCCGGATGTTGATACCAAGACCGCTTCCGGCGAGGAGGTGCATGCGGCATGAACACCTATCTCTACATCGCCGTCATGGCGCTCACGACCTACGCCATCCGCGTGCTTCCGCTGACGCTCATCCGAAAGCCCATCAAAAGCACGTTCCTGCGCTCATTTTTATACTACGTCCCCTATGTGACGCTCGCCGTCATGACCTTCCCCGCCATTTTAGAGGTTACCGACTCCCCCATTGCCGGAGCCCTCGCGATGCTGGTCGGCATTGTAAGCGCATGGCTGGGGCTGGGACTCCTGCCGGTTTCGCTCCTTTGCTGCGGAACCGTCCTCGCACTGCAATTTCTCATCTGATTTGCTGCATAGATACACGAAGGCCGCCGGAGAAGATGCCGGCGGCCTTCGTGTTTTGCAGCTACTCGGACAGTCTGCGTTTTCTTCCGCTTACTGCTTTTCCCAGATACGGAGGATTGGGAAGAATTCGGTTGTACCGCGTCGGAACATGTCGAAGTGTGTCTACAAAATGTGGAAATTCATCGAACGAATTTGATTGAATATTTGCTCGTAATATGTTAAATTATACATATCTCGAGTGAAATTTCGTGTCTGGCCGGACAACTCCACGATTGAAAGGAGACTGTCCCTCGTGAACTCTCAAATCACAATTCTTCTTGCGGATGAAAGTAAGGTCTTTCTGGAGCAACTGCGCCATGTGCTGGAGCGGGACCCAGCGTTTGTCGTTGCCGGTTCGGCAAACGATGCCCAACGCGCCGTGGAGCTGCTCCACCGCACGCAGCCGGATATCCTGATTCTGGGCCTTCTGCTGCCGGAGCGCGACGGCGTATCTGTCCTGACGGCGGCAAACGCGCTGCCCCGACCGCCGATGACCCTGGCGCTGGCAGGCGCGCTGACGGAGCAGGACGCGCAGAAGCTGGAGACGCTCGGTGTGCGCTATGTGATCCGAAAGCCCTGTAAATTGCAGGCGGTCGCCGCCTGCGTGCGCAAGATGCTTGCCGCGGTGCAGGAAATGTCTCATCTGTCCTCGGATGCGGAGGCTCTGATAGACGGTGTGCTGCGCGAACTCGGCGTTCCGGGAGTCCTCAAGGGCTGCCGGTATCTGCGCGAGGCGGCTTTGCTTGCGGCAGGCGATCTGGCGGGCGCTGGGCTGGAAGACATATACGCGCGTGTGGCAAAAGCGTCCCTCACCACGGCTTCCCGCGTCGAGCGCGCCATTGGCCACGCCATCGCCATCGCATGGGGCGGCGACGCGGAGCTGCTTCCAAGCTGCGGCATTACCTCCCTGGCTTGCGGACGCATGCCCACCAATGCCGACTGTATTGCGCACCTTGCCGGGCAGCTGCAATCGCAGCGCAAAACGGCGCTTCCCTGCTGAATGCAGCCTTCTCAAATGAATCCTCCGGCTTTGCAGGTCCTCCGTGAGCCGGAGGGCTCGTGCCCGGCAGAAAAGGACAACGCAGGCTGCTTTTTTCTGGCAGAGCGTGAAGCGCTGCGGCTCCCGGAGGAAATTGCCTCCAACAAGGAGTTCTGCGACTGCTCGTTCCGGTGGCTCTTTTCGGAACATGACGCGCACGGCGCGAGCATCGGAAAGACGCTTCCTGCCATCGCGTCCGAGCCCAAAACCCACTACCCCAAAAAGCCGCTGACAGCGCAGAACGCGGCGGAAACTCCGTGCGAGCAGGTACTCGGAGGCTACGTCGTGCGCTTCGAGCGCAGCTGACGCATAAAAAATCCAGATGTCCGTATTTTGCCGGCATCTGGTTTTTTGCGACAGATTCTTCAATGCTGCTTCGGGTCAGTGGGCTTCCGGTGCAGACTCGGGTGATGTTCCCGGCGAATCGGTCTTCTGAAGAAGCGTCTCGAGACAGCGCAGCGCAAGCAGCTGCTTTTTGCTGTTTTCGGCGATGATATCGCTGTTATCGGCAATTTGGGCGAGCATGTACAAAACGTCGACCGACAGATACGTGCTGACGCATCCGGTAAGAGCGATCAGCAGAAACATCCAGAGCGTGCCGGTCACATGGGCGACGACCAGCCCCAGAAGGACGGACGCCGCCGCGCCGAGCCCGAACAGTGCCTGCGAGAAAAACTTGACTTTTTTTCCAATGTGTTCAAACATAGCGGGCCTCCTTTGTTTTTCATGGTTTCACGCTAAAATGATACCATTGTTTTTCCAGCTATGCAACCACATTTCTCCATTTTAACGCCCGATCCCCACGAATTTTAGAGGTTTCAAACAAAGACAAGTGTCCCCGAAAACACGAAGCCCGAGCCAATGCTATTTCTCCCCCGTAGTCAAACACAGCAAACGCAAAAACCGAGACAGATCGCTCTGCCCCGGTTTTTCTATCCATCGTGGGACGTTACTGAAGATGCGTAAGGGCGATGTGGGCATCGCCCCGGGAGAAATATCGTCTTCGCCGCAAATCTCCGTAAAAACGGTGCGGTTTGCCGGGTCGATGTATGCATCGACCCGGCAAACCGCACCTTCACTGCAAACGCTACTCCTGTTCGTAGCTCTGCTCCTCGCGCTCGGAGATGAGGTTCCAGACGAATTGGAAGAACTTCTTGTTGAAATAGAACAGGTACACGCCAAGCACTGTGAGCCCCAGCGTGACGAGCCACGCCATGGTCACGTCGGTCAGGAAATGCGCGCCCATGCGGAGCCGGGAGAACGCGACGACCGCCGTCCAAAGGCAGCCGAGCAGCCCCAGTCGCTTCTCCTTGCCCTTAAATAGCTTCGAAACCGTCGGCAGCAGCGCGACCAACATCGCGCAGGCGGCGCAGGCTGTGTGGCCGGACGGGAAGGAGCGGAACTCGTCGGACGAAACGCCCTCGGCAACCAGCTGGTTCTTGAGCGCGCTGCCCGCCTTCCACCACGGCGTAAAATAGCTTGCGTTCCCCGTCGAGGCGATGAGCCGCATTCTGGCTCTGCCCCAGGGTACCTTGATAATATTGATGAGCAGCATCGTCCCGACGCACACAAAGATGAGCGTCAGTACAAAGCGGATGACCGTTTTCCCCGGCGCGCCGTTCGTCACAAGAAGAAGTGCTACCGAGCAGATGGCCGCGAAGAACACCGTTACCAGCAGCGGCACCCACGACGGCATGGCAGGCACATTGTCGGTCGCCTCATGGACCGCAAGAAAAATCCCGCCGAGCACCAGTCCGAACGCGCCGATCAGAAACAGCACGTTCCAGTCTTTTCTCAGGCAGCCGCGATGCCGGAACAGCAGTACCCCCGCGCAGATGAGAGCCAGAAACGCCGGAAGCTCGCCAAAGGCCGCAAAGAACTGCCCGAAGCTGCTCTCCTTGCCGGGATAAAGAAAGCTTGAAATCTGGAAGTCATAGACGGAGCCGGCTATCATCAAAAGCAGCAAAGCCGCAAACAAAAGCCGCGCGCTGCGTGTATAGGAACGTTTGAGTTGTTTCATTATATACCTCTTGTAGGATCTATTTTGGTCGGAATTTTCCGGTTTTTTACGTGTGCCGGATTAGTATATCATAATTATGTAACCTTGGCAATTGACGAAATTGCATGAATCGTGGTATCATCTTTTGGAGAAATGTGGTGCTTGTCTACCCGAACAGAAATGAGGCGACCTCTATGAAGCTGTATGAGCCGAGCTTTGCCGCGCAGTTCCATTGTCTGGCGGGCGCGTGCCCGGACACCTGCTGCAAGGACTGGGAAATTATATTGGATGAGAAGACGCTCGCGCGCTATCGGGCGCTCCCCGGCGCGTTCGGCGACGAAGTGCGCGCTTGCTTGACCACGGACGCAGAAGGAGACACGATGTTCCGCCTGACAGACGGGCACTGTCCCCTGTTGTCCTCCGACGGTCTTTGCCGCGTGCAGCTCTCGCTCGGAGAAGAAGCCCTCTGCGACACCTGCCGCGCGCATCCGCGCTTTTATGAAGAATACGGCCAGACGAAGGAACTCACGCTGAGCATCTCCTGCCCCGCGGCCATCGACCTTCTTTTCGCGCAGGAAACACCCATCAAATTCGTCTGCCGCGAAGACGGCGCCCCTGTCTCCGGCTGCAACGATTTAGACCCCGACCGCTATTTTGCCCTGCGCCGCGCACGCGATACGGCCATTTCGATCACGCAGAACCGCGCGCTGCCGATCTCCGACCGCCTTTCTCTATTGCTGCTCTTTGCCGTGCGGCTGCAAAGGCTGATTGACGCGGAAGCCTACGGAAGACTGGACGGACTTCTGGCGCGCTTTTCCGACGATCGAGCAGTCCGGCGCGCTCTTGCCCGCGCGAAGCGCATGCAATCGAAGCCATCCGCCTTCTTCCCCTGTTGGATGCTCCTCAACAATATGGAGCACCTGACACAGGAGTTTCCCCGGATGCTGGACTCGCAGTCAATGCAGCGCCCGCAGCGCGTGTTTGACCCGGATTTTTCCGCGCAGTGGGAGCATCTGACGGTCTATTTTCTCTGGCGCTATTTTCTCAAGGCAAGCGTCGACGGACAGGTGCTTTCGCAGACGGAAAGCTGCCTGCTCCACGTGCTCTGCATTGCGGCACTGTTCTCCTGCCAGGATGCGCGAAATCTGCAAACGCTCTCCACGCTTGCCTCTCTTTACAGCAAAGAGGTCGAGCATTCAGACGAGAATCTGCGCCTGCTTCTGCGCGTCTTCGACCGGAAGACGCTTTCGTGGAAGACGCTCTTGTCGCTGCTCGGCTGATTTTGCGCAATCCGCACAAAATTTTCAAACCCGTCCTGTATCATTTGTACAGTTTTCCGCTTGTGTTTTTCTGAAAACCTGATAAAATGTAGCATGCTACCTAATATACGTAGCATGCTACTTTTTTGGAGGTTTTGCCCCATGAATGCCCCCCGTCATTTAGGCAACCGCGTCCGCGTGTTATCGCAGGCTATCCGGCAGGCCATCGACCGCAAGCTGACGGATCTCGATCTGACCGGCCAACAGTCGTTCATTCTCCGCTATCTCTCGGAGCGTAAGGATGAGGTCGTCTACCCCAAGGACATCGAAAAGCGCTTCAATCTCACCCACCCCACCGTCTCGGGTCTTTTACAGCGGCTCGAGTGCAAAGGCTTTCTCACCTGCGAGCCGGACCCCGACGACCGGCGCTATAAGCGCGTGCTCCTGACCGAAAAGGCAGAAGACTGCCAGAAGCAAATCTGGGAACACATTCAGTCGATCGAGGCGCGGATGACCGCCGGGATGAGTGAACCCGAAATTGATACGCTGGTGCGGCTTCTGGACACGGCCGCGCAGCATCTGGATGTGTCCATGAATTTTGATTGTATGAAGGAGGAAAAGAGGCCATGATCAAACGTCTTGCCGGTTGTATCCGGCAGTATAAGCGCGACACGATCCTCACGCCGCTGTTTATGCTTGGCGAGGTCTCGTGCGAGTGCATCATTCCGCTGCTCACCGCCGACCTCATCAATAACATTCAGTCCGGCTGCTCAATGGACGTCATCCTCGGCTACGGCCTCAAGCTGTTTCTGGTCGCAATGCTCTCTCTTGCCTGCGGCGCGGCCTCGGGCTGGTTCTGCGCGTCGTCTTCGGCGGGCTTCGCAAGAAACCTTCGCAAAGACCTCTATTATAAGGTGCAGGACTTCTCGTTCTCGAATATCGACCGGTTCTCTACGTCCTCTCTCGTCACGCGTCTGACCACCGACGTTGCAAACGTCCAGCAGGCGTTTATGATGCTGACCCGTATGGCTGTGCGCGCGCCGATGATGCTGATTTTCGCGAGCATCATGTCCATCCGCGTCGGCAAGCAGCTGGCCTTCATCTTCGCGGGCATTATCCCCGTGCTGGGCTTCTGCCTGTACCTAATGGCAAAGACCGCGATGCCGCTTTTCAAGGCTGTGTTTAAAAAGTACGACCGGCTCAATAACTCCGTGCAGGAGAACGTGCAGGCCATGCGCGTGG
>ENA-UEQN01000501-UEQN01000501.1-human-gut-metagenome-genome-assembly--contig:-NODE-501-length-36508-cov-10.033927_pt1 | contig 36508 bp, 29 predicted proteins | sample MGYA00242940_ERZ507944 | MGnify/ENA primary metagenome ERZ507944 (study PRJEB26167, sample SAMN06115449) | human gut metagenome | host: Homo sapiens | place: China:Fujian | collected 2015-08-20... | reverse complement strand
TTTGGAGCTGGTGACAGGAGTTGAACCTGCAACCCACTGATTACAAATCAGTTGCGCTGCCATTGCGCCACACCAGCATCGGTTACCTAGATAGTATACCACCAGCGGGCGGGTTTGGCAAGGCTTGATTTCTGATTCTACGGTTATTCCACGGTCACGCTCTTGGCGAGATTGCGGGGTTTATCCACATCACAGCCGCGCAGAACAGCCATATAGTAGGCAAACAGCTGCAGCGGAACGATGAGCTGCAGGGGCATCAGCAGGTCATCGTAGTCATCCAGACGCACCACATAGTCGGCCACGCCATCGGGCACCACGGCATCCCGGGTGGTGAAGAGCAGGACCTTCGCGCCGCGGCTCTTGGTCTCCTTGGCGTTGGAGATGGTCTTTTCGTAGACCTGCTTCTGGGTGGCAAGGGCGATCACCGGCACGCCGTCTGTCACCAGACTGATGGTGCCATGCTTGAGTTCACCCGCCGCATAAGCATCCGAGTGGACATAGCTGATCTCCTTCAGCTTCAGGCTGCCCTCCAGCGAGAGCGAATAGTCGAACCCGCGGCCGATGAAGAAGCAGCTCTGGGTATTGACGAAACGGCTGGCCAGATACTTGATCTGCTCACAATCGGCCAGGCGGGGCTTGATGACCTCCCCGGCCCGGAGCAGCTCTGCCGTCAGGCGGCGGATCTCGGCATCGGTCTGCATTCCCCGGGCGTAAGCCAGCCGCAGGGCGAACAGGTAGAGCACGCACATCTGCACCATGTAGGCCTTGGTGGAGGCCACGGCGATCTCAGGGCCGGCATAGGTGTACATGACATAATCCGCCGCGCGGGCAATGCTGCTGCCCACCACGTTCACAATGGCCAGCACCGGCACACCCCGGCTCTTGGCCAGTTTGAGGGCTGCCAACGTATCGCTGGTCTCGCCCGACTGGCTGATGATGATGACCAGATCCTCCGGCCGCAGGATGGGGTTCCGGTAGCGGAACTCGCTGGCGATCTCCACCTGTGCGGGCACCCGGGCCAGCGCCTCGATGGCGGCCTTGCCCACCATGCCCGCGTGCATGGCCGTGCCGCAGCCCACCAGATGCACCGTGCCGATGCGGCGCAGCCGCTCATCCGTCAGCTCAGGAACGCGCAGGTCGGGCAGACCGTTTTCCACGCGAGGGCTCACTGTGGCCGTGATGGCCGCAGGCTGTTCGTTGATCTCCTTCAGCATGAAGTGCGGGTAGCCGCCCTTTTCAGCGGCTTCCTGATCCCAGTTGGCGGTCAGAACTTCTCGCTCCACCGGCTCCGCGAACTCATTGTAGAAGCGGATGCCGTCGGCGTTCACCACCGCCATGTCCCCCTCTTCCAGCACGCTGTACCGGCGGGTATATTTCAGCAGCGCCGGGATATCCGACGCGATAAAGTTTTCCTCTTCGCCCCAGCCCACGATGAGCGGGCTCTCCCGCTTGACCGCGAACAGGGTATCCGGGAAATCCCGGAACAGAACAGCCAGCGCATAGCTGCCCCGCACCATGGCCAGAGCAGCGCGCAGAGCCTTGAGGGGCTCCCCCTCATAGCAGCTGTCGATGAGCTTGACCAGTACCTCGGTGTCGGTCTCACTCTCAAAGGTATAGCCCTTGGCCATGAGCCGCTCCTTCAGCACACCATAGTTCTCGATGATGCCGTTGTGGACGATGCTCACCCGGGGCGTGGAATGCGGGTGGCTGTTCACATCGCTGGGCTCCCCGTGGGTCGCCCACCGGGTGTGGCCGATGCCGCAGCCGCTCCGGGCCAGGGCCTCCACCGCCAGCCGCTTGCGCAGCTCCGCCAGACGGCCCTTGCTCTTGACCACCCGGATGCCGCCCTCCAAAGCCAGGGCCACACCGGCGGAATCATAGCCGCGGTACTCCAGCTTTTCCAGACCATCCAGCAAAACATCCTGTGCATTCCGTTTTCCAACATAACCAACAATGCCACACATACAAAACACCTCCATGCCGACAGCCCGGCGCAAAAAACGCGCACAGCACAGCTGTCAGCCTCCTGTAACAGTTTATGTTCTTGTATGGCTTTCTTTGAGGGGATCTGTTACGGTATCACTGCCGATTTTTGCCCCTCTCTGCGGCTGGTATAGCCCATGGTCAGCCGGAGAAACATCCGCCGAAATTTTCGATGATTCCTCTCCTCGTCACCCTCACGGCTGTCACCCGTGTGGCCCGGCGCTTTGTGTCAACTGGTGGTAGACATCACTCCTCTCAATTAGAATCCTCTTAGACAAAGCCCTGCTATTAAACCCCACCGTCATCCCTTCGGGATGACACCGCCCCTACTAGGGGCGGCCTTGGCAGAGCAATACAGTTTGTGTATATAGGGAAACTTTACGAAATGCCAAGGGCCCCACTATTAGGGGGGCTGGCGGGCGTAAGCCCGCCTGAGGGGTTTGACCCATTATCTTTTTCCCAGCATCTTATGCAGCTTCGGCCGCCACACCAGCTGATACACCTGCAGCAGGTTGTGGAGCGCCCGGTCATACAGCAGAAAGGCCACGTTGCCCATGGCAAGGGTGGCCAGCGAGACCACCAGCGCGGTGGTCTTCAGCTCCTGCGAAATGCTGCCCGCAGGCACCAGCAGCAGCACCAGCCCGTACATGGCCAGCACGGCACCGTTGCAGAGCAGCAGCTTGCACAGCCCCCGCACCAGCGGCGGACGGATGCGCTCAAACCGGGGCTTGACCAGCGGGTAATACCCCAGCAGGAACACAAAGACCAGCGCCACCTCCTTATCCGGCACAAAGAGCAGGCTGAGCAGGCTCACCGCGCCGTAGGCCGTCAGGGCCATGGTCTTGCCGCACTCCACGCAGACCGTGGCGATAAGCAAACTGGCCACCGCCGGGGCAATGAACATCAGCACCGGCACCACGGCCCCCAGCAGCATCAGGGCCACGCTCAGGGCAGCCGCCATGCCGCAGTAGGCCATCGCCCAGCTCTTGCGGGCCTTCACGGCAGCTCCCAGCGCACGGGCTGGTTCTCCGGGTCCAGCGGCTCCACCGCATGGCGCAGGCCCAGGATCATAATATTGTCGATCAGGCTCTTGTTCAGCTTGACATCCAGCATCCCGTAGGCGCGCACCAGATCGTTTGCCGCAGCCAGCGACTGCCGCCGGGCATTTTCCAGTGCAGCACCGGGGTCCTCGACACCGTTGACCAGATACACATTGTACCGCCCGGCCCGCTTGTCACCGGCCACACGGCCCGCCTTATCCAGCAGGTAGAACACCCGCCCGATGCAGCTGCCGATATAGCGCATACTCTTGCGCTGGCTGTTCTCATCGGTGGCAAGCGTGGAGTAGAGCGCGCCGTAGATGTTGCTCATAGGCTCGGCAACCTCGGTGTAGTTCTTGGCGTTCAGGTTCCTCTGAACGATCGCCTGCTCCTGCTCCTGTTCAAACAGCCGTTCCAGCGCGGGGTTCTCCTGCACGGCCTTTTCGTAGGCGCGGCGGAGCAGGATGCGGTCGATGGTGCGCTTCACCCGCTGTTTGAAGGGCAGCTCGTCACAGCGGCGGTCCTGCAGCTTGTGCCAGCCCAGCAGCACCTCCACCTGCGCAGCCAGCCGGATGCCCTGGGTCTGGCACATCATCGGCCTCCAGCAGAGCGTCCAGGGCAGGCGCACCTTTTTGCAGGTCGCCTCCCGCCCGGCCAGGCTGTCTGACAGCAGTGCGAACAGAACCCCGTTGTGCTGCAGCAGACTGCACGAGTAGAGTCCGTAGGTCGTGTTCAGCTGATACTGCACGCCCCGCAGATACCACTGGTAGATATTATAATCCCGGATGGTAAGCTCCGGAAGATAAGGCCGCATCGGACCGTCCATGTCTTTTTGTTCTCCTGTTTACTTTTTCTTGAACTCGACGGTACGCTTCCCGTCAAAGCCCTGCTTGGGCATCGGCTTTGCCTTGTGCTCAAATTTGGGGGCCTCGTAGTACATATACAGCTGGCAGGGGATCATACCGTTGTACATCTTGCGGCGCTTGTTGGCGCGCTTGCCGTAGTGGCTCTCAAACTCCATATCGGCAGTGATGGCGTACAGGCCCGCGCAGGGATGCTCGGCCATCTGCTGGCCCAGGGTGCGGGCCAGCTTGGCGGCACCTTCGATGGTGTTCATCCGCTCGCCGTACGGGGGATTGGTCAGAACGATGGCTTCGGGCTTTGCCGCAAAGTCAGCGACATCGGCCACCTCAAAATGGCAGCGCTTTTCCACACCGGCCAGCTTTGCGTTGGCATTGGCCAGTGCCACGGCGGCGGGGTCGATATCGTAGCCAAAGGCTTCAAAGCCCACATCCAGCTTGGACTCTGCCAGCGCTTTCTGACGCTGCTCGGCCCAGAGGGAAGCGGGCACAAAGCTGTAGCGCTCGGCGGCAAAACGGCGCTTGAGGCCGGGGGCAATATTCATGGCCTTCTGGGCGGCTTCGATCAGCAGGGTGCCGCTGCCGCAGAAGGGATCTTCCACCAGACTGTCGCGGCGGACACGGCCCAGGTCGGCAATGGTCGCGGCCAGCGTCTCACGGATGGGGGCCTCCATGGCGTTGCGGCGGTAGCCGCGCTTGTGCAGGCCCTCGCCGGTGGTATCCAGCATGATCTCGCAGACATTCTTGCGCAGCATGAAGCGGATCTTGTACTCCGCGCCGGTCTCGGGCAGAACAGAGGTATGATGCTTGTTCATCAGGCGCTTGACCACAGCCTTTTTGATGATGCTCTGGCAGGCAGGCACGCTGGTGAGCTGGCTGTTCAGAGAAGAGCCGGTCACAGGGAAGGCGGCATCGGCGGGCAGCAGCTCTTCCCAGGGGATGCTGTACACGCCGTCAAACAGCTCATCGAAGGTGGAAGCGGGGTAGGTGTTGAGGAGCAGCATCACGCGCTCCACCGTGCGCAGGTTCAGGTTGGCGGCAGCGATCATCTCCGGCCCGCCCGCAAAGGTCAGGCGGCCATCCCCTACCCGGATGTTCTCGGCCCCGATGCGGGTCAGCTCAAATTTCGCAGTTGCCTCGCAGCCAAAGAAGCAGGGTGCGATCAGTTCAAATTTTGCAGGCATTCTGGTTCCTTTCTTGTCCGTGGGCGTTGCCGCACCACCAAAAAACAGGCCCGCCCCGCTGGGGCAGGCCCGGTTCGTTCTGTGAATCAGCGGCCGCGGCGGGAGCGCGGTGCATAACCGCCGCCGCGGCGGTTGTTGGTCTCGTGGTCGAGGTCGGCCATCTTCTCCTCGCTCTGGCTCTTGAAGCGGCTCATCATATCCTCAAAGCTCAGGTTATCGCTCTTGGCCGGGGCCTTGGGCTGCCACACACGGGGTGCTGCATCCCGGGCAGGGCCGCGCCCACCCTCACGAGGGGGCCGTCCGCCGCCGCGGGAATTGCCGAAATGGCCGCCCTCGCGGGGGCCGTTCTGGCGCGGGCCGCCGGGCCGGGGCCCACGGTCACTGCGCGGCTGACGGGGTGCCGGCGGCAGCAGCCGCTTGATGGACAGCGCGATCTTGCCGTCCGGTGCAATGTTGATGACCTGCACCTTCACAGCATCACCGTCGTGCAGCACCGTGTTGATGTCCTGCACATATTCATTGGACACCTCGGAAATGTGGACCATGCCCGATTTGCCCTCAGGCAGCGCAACAAATGCGCCAAAGGGCTTTACGCCGGTCACACGGCCTTCCAGTACGTTCCCTACCTCAATTGCCAAAACTCAATACTCCTTGCTCTCTTTTTGTGGGGGCACCGGGTCTGTCCGCAGAGCTGCCCGGCGGGGTGTGCCCTCAGTTGCCGGTCACATCCACAAAGATGCGCTCGTTGGGGGCTGCGTAGTTGTAAGAATCCCGGGCGACCCACTCGGTCACATCGTCGGCATCGCCGCTGAGGATGCGCTTCATCTCCTCGTTCTGGGTCTTTTGCTGTTCGATCTGCTCGTTCAGCGTCTGCAATTCCGCACGCCGGGAACTGATGGACACCTGATTGGAGATGTAGGCCGCCAGCATACTCAACAGCAGCAGAATGAAGAAAAGATGAAGGATCGTCCGCACAAACGGGCTGCGTCTGCGCTTTTTCCGGGTGGTATTTGCCATTTTTCAGCGCCTCCTGTGCTCAGCAGGCCCGAAACGCCTGTACTCTTACTTTGATACGTTAGAATTATACAACAACCGCCGTGTGCTTGGCAAGTTCTTTTTCGGTTTTTTTGCGCTTCTTTTTTGCGTGCGGCGCGCTCTGACCTGCTCCGCCCGTTTTTTGAGGGCTGCTGCCAGCGGCTGCAATGCCCGCCGGGCCAGCCGGAGCGGCCCCGCTGCCAGCCAGAACAGCCCCTGTTCCAACGCCCGCAGGGCAGGCCGCAGAAGCCGTTCGGCCCCAAAGGCGCAGAGAAAGGCGCTGCCCGGCATATACCACCGCAGCACGCCCCCGGCGCTCAGGGCGGCGGCATAGCTCTGCAGCCCCAGCAGGACAGCCCCCACAAGGGCCATATCCGGCAGGAACGCCGCCCGCCCCCTGACCGGAAACACTGCGCGCACGCTGCCCAGCACAAGACCCAGCAGGGCGCAGACAGCCGCCTCCTGCCCAATGAGCGCGGGCGCAAGAGCCGGTGCCATCAGCGGAGCAGCCGGGACAGAAAGCCGCCCGGGGTGCGCGCGGCGGTGTACTCCACCGTGTCGATGCGGCCCGTCAGCTTCACTTCCCCGCTGTCGAGGTCGAGGCTGGTCACGTTGAGCTGTGCCCCGGCCAGCTGCAGCACGCCCCGGGCTGTTTCAATGGCGGCGCTCTCCGCGTTGCACTGCAGCACCCGCCTGACCCCTGTTACCGTCAGCTTTTCCCGGTTCTCCAGGATGAGGTCGCTGTTCCCCGCCTGCTCTGCCATGCACCTCTCCCCCTTCTGGTGAAGGTTATGCAAACAGCTTGCGGGATAGAACCTCTCCGTCAGCCCTTCGGGCTGCTATCTCTCCTGATAGGCGAGGCAAAAATGCAGCAGCATAAGCCTGGCTCCCCTATTAAGGGAGCTGGTGCAAAGCGTCTGAGAGGTTATTCCGAAATGATCTCGTACATCTCCCGGGCCACATCCTTGGTGCGGGGCTCCACATCAGAGAGCACCTTTACCTTGATGGGCCGGTTGCCGAAGGTGACCTCGATGATGTCTCCTTCCTTGACCGCCTGGCTGGCCTTGGCGATCTTGCCATTGATGAGGATGCGGCCCGCATCGGCCACCTCGTTTGCCACGGTGCGGCGCTTGATGAGCCGCGAAACTTTCAGGTATTTATCCAGTCTCATGTTATGATCCTCCAGAAAAGCAGGCCCTCTCTATCATTGCGCTTTGTCCGCCGCCGCACCTCCAGACAGGGGAGCCGGCAACGCGAAGCGCTGACTGAGAGGTTTTACAAAAAAAAACGCCGGAACCACTGCGGCCCCGGCGGCAAAGATCAAACTTACAGGGTATCCTTCAGAGCCTTGCCCGGCTTAAAGACAATGCTCTTGGAAGCAGCGATGGTAATGGGCTCACGAGTGCGGGGGTTGATGCCCTGGCGCTCTGCGCGCTCACGGATCTCAAAAGTGCCAAAGCCGGAGATGGTGATCTTCTCACCCTCAGCCATTGCCTTGCTCAGTGCATCGAAAGCGGCGTTGACAGCCAGCTCGGCGCTCTTCTTGCTCATCTCGGTGTTTGCTGCAACCTGTGCGATCAGATCAGTCTTGGTCATAATGGGGTACCTCCACAAAATTTTACTCAGCTTTTTCTATCAGACAATGGCAGGGCGTTCCTGCCCGTCCGAATCTTCGGTCTTTTGCAGCAGCTCCTGACGGAACCGCCCGGATGCAAAGGTCAGGGCCTCTTCCGCGTCCACACCGGCCAGCCGCATGGCATTGGCCGCTGCAAACAGCAGCGCCCCGGCCCGCTCGGCGGCATTTTCCGGCACCGCTTCCTCCCAGCCGCGCTCGGCAGCCTTCAGGGCAGCGGCGGCATCCTCTGCCGTCTGCGCAAACGCGCCCTTGCGGGCGGCACGCTTCTGCATCTTCTGGGCATACATCAGGGCGGGCAGGGTGGCCGGAACCGTGTTCAGCTCATCCGCCAGCGTGGTGCGGCCCTTTTCCTTATTTTTGAGCGCATCCCAGCTGTTTATACCGGCATTTTCAGCCGCCGAAGAGGCAAAGATGTTCGGGTGCCGGAACACCAGCTTCTCGCACACCTCCCGGCAGACCTGCTCGAAATCGAACCGGCCCCGCTCTTCCTCCATGACGGTATGGAACGCCACCTGCATCAGCACGTCGCCCAGCTCCTCGCGCATCATGGCTGCGTCGTCGGCATCAATGGCCTCCAGCGCTTCGCAGGTCTCCTCCAGAAAGTTCTTCCGGATGGATGCGTGGGTCTGCACCTTATCCCAGGGGCAACCGTTTTCTCTGTCGCGCAGAATGCGGATGATCTGCAGCAGATCCTCCGCCGTGTAGCGTTCCCGTTCGGGCCAGTCCTGCATGGGTGCACTCCCCTTTCCTCTGCTCAAAAACCTGAGCTCGATTGTACCGCAGAATCCGCGATTTTTCAAGGGGACAAGCGCATTTTCCGGCTTTTCATTTCAATTGTTTCCAGAATTTTCACACTTTGCCCTGTTTCTGTGCAGAAAGGGCGGCATCCCCCTACGGGGACACCGCCCTTTCAAGGCTTTTGGGGTTACAGCTGTGCGCCGCACTTGTTGCAGAACAGCGCATCCTCAGAGACCGGCGCACCGCACTGGGGGCAGGTCTTTTTGTCCGTGTCAGGCTTTTTGTCCTTTTCCACGGTCAGCTCAATGGTGATACCGCTGCCCTCGGCGGGCTCCTCGTCCAGATCGTGGGTGATGACCTCGGCAGTGGGGCCAAGGCTCTCTCTGAGGGCGTTCAGGTTGGCCTCGATGCTGCCGATCATCTCGATATACTTATCCACAAGGGGCTGGTTCTCCTCGTTGCCCTTGGCCAGGCTGTAGACCAGTGCACCCAGCTGACGCTGTGCCCGGGCAAGCTTGGTCTGTTCCGAGACGATCTTTGCCTGCGTTCTGCCGCGCTCTGCCAGATCCATGGCGGCATTGCGGCCCTTTTCCGCGTACTCCAGACCCATTTCCTTGATCTTATTGAAATCCATAATGACACCTCTCTTACGGGTATTGGCCCTGTGTGTGCTGTCAGATGATGGTATCATTATAGCGCACTCAGGCACTGATTGCAACGAATCCCTCACAACTTTTACAGTTTCGTGCGGATTTGGAAACAGTTTTTTCGCATTTGGACAAGAGGATGGAACGTTTTCCCCGCAGAGCGCGATTTTATTTTACGGCACTGCCGTAGAACTCCCGTAGCATGCTGTCGGCGGGCAGAAGCTCCAGATCCAGCGGGACCACATGCTCAAAGCGGCGGGCCGTCTCGTCCCAGAGCTCTGCGTTGTGGCCCTCCAGCGTGAACTGGCGGCGCACGATGCCCAGCAGCCTGGAGATCAGGCCAAGCTCATAGGTAAAGGAGGTGTCCAGCAGGAAATCCGCCGTGGTCTTGAAGCCCTTGATATACCGGGTCTCGCCGTCCAGCACCCGGTCCCACATGGCAAGGGTCTTTTCGGGGCTGCGGCCCCGGGCGGCAGCGTCCCGCAGGGTGCGGCGGCACAGGCGGATGTCCTGGGTGTTGATGACCCGGCGGCCGTCGATGGCATATTCCTCCCGCAGGCCGGCGTAGATGCGGTAGACATCCTCCGCAGGCACAAGGCCGGTGAGCTCCGGGTTCAGGGCATGGATCCCCTCCACGATGCAGACACCGCCCTGCAGGTCCACGGCCTCGGTCTCGTCGGAGCGCCGCTCGTTGGCAAAATCATAGATGGGCAGGGTGGTCCGGCCCGTCTCACTCAGCTCATGCAGGCACTGCCGGACAAGGGGCAGGTCCATGGTATCGGGGTTTTCGTAATCCAGGGTGCCGTCGGGCAGGCGGGGGTAGAACTCCGCCCCACGGAAAAAATTATCCAGGCTGACCACATGGGCGTATGTTCCCTGCCGGATCAGCTCCTCGGCCAGCTTGTGGGCACTGGTGGTCTTGCCGCTGGCCGACGGGCCGGTGAGCATGACGATCTTGGTGCCGGAAAGGCGCACCTTTTCGGCGGCGTACTTCACGCGGTCGCGGTAGCTCTGCTCACTCAGGGCGGCAAGTTCCTGCGGACTGCGGGCGGCAACGTTGTACAGCCCGACTTCAACCAGACGTTTCGGGACCCAAATCGTGATCATAAAAATCAGCCACTCCTTTTTTGCGCTCCAGTACCTCCGCAAAGCGCTGGATATACTCTGTCGGATACTTGAAATTGAAGATGCGCTGCATCCGTCGGCCGCCGTCGGCCACCAGCTTGGTGCTGCCGCCTGCTCCGGCCGAAAGGATGGTCTGGACTTCCTCCATGATATAGATATTATAGTACCCCTCGTGGCCCGGTTTGCACCAGCCCACATTTTCCAGATTCTGCAGGGTATTCTTCTGGCGGTAGAGGTAATAGGGGCGATATCCTGCATCGGCCAGCAGCTGGCATTTTTCCAGCATAGCCGCTACGTCTGCGTAGTCGTTCTCCTTCTGGTCCTCGATGACGATGCGGGAGGCCCGCTTGAGGGTCAGGGTGTGAACGGTGATGTTCTCAGGGTCCAGCGCGATGGCCTGCCGCAGGCTGTGCTCAAAGCCCGCGACCGTATCGCCGGGCAGGCCCGCGATGAGGTCCATGTTGATGTCCTCATGGCCCGCTCTCCGGGCATCGGCATAGCAGTCCAGGATATCCTGCGCCGAGTGCCTGCGGCCAATGCCCGCCAGCACCTCGTCCGAGAAGGTCTGGGGGTTGATGGAAATGCGGGTGGCACCATACTCTTTGATGACAGCCAGCTTTTCGGCATCGGTGCAGTCGGGACGGCCCGCCTCCACCGTGTACTCCACCACCTTGGAGAGGTCAAAGTTCTCCCGCACCGTGCCCATGAGCTGGCGGAGCTGGTCAGCAGACAGGCTGGTGGGGGTGCCGCCGCCGATATAGATGCTGCACAGCTTCAGTCCCGCCTTGTCGGCCTGCTCCCGGATGGCTTCCACCTCTCTGCACAGGCAGTCCACATAGGGCTGCACCAGCTTGCGGTCCCGGTCAAGGTTGCAGCTGACAAAGCTGCAGTAGCTGCACCGGGAGGGGCAGAACGGGATGCCGAGATACAGGCTGTACGTTTTTGGGGCGCTGCCCAGCTTCAGGATGGGTTCCTGCAGGTCGGCGATGGCCTTGGCCATGTCGTACTTCTGCCGGGAGCAGTCAAAGCGCTCCAGAAAGAACCGGTCGATGTCGGCTTTGGTCCAGCCCGCGGCCCGCTTGTCGTGGATGAGCCGCACCGGGCGCACGCCGGTCATCTTGCCCCAGGGCGGGCGGATGCCGGTCCAGCTCCGCAGCAGGTCATAGGTCAGGCTGGCAAGGGTGAACTCCACCGTCTCGCCGCCTGCTTCCACGGGGCGGGGCAATGGAGCCGCCGCATCCCTGCTCTGGCCCTGCTCCCGCACCATGGCGTACAGACTATCCTCTTTTTTCTCGGCCCAGACACAGTCCTCGCCCTCTTCCGGCGGGGTAAGGGTGAGCGGAGCCATGGGGTAAAACAGGCGCACCAGATGCTCCACCTCGTAGCCGGAGGGCAGGCCGGTAATATAAATCTTCATGTTTTTCTCTCTTTATCCTTAAAAGTCCGCATTCCCGCCGCGCAGGGCGCTGCGGATATAGAAATTGTTCGCCAGTTCCTCGCCAAGGGTGGAAAAATCCCCGTGGCCGGGCAGCAGCTGGGTCTCTTTGGGGACGGGCAGGCCCGCCAGTTTGCGCAGGCTGGCATCCATTTTCTGCATACTGCCGCCCTCCAGATCGGTGCGGCCAATGCTGCCCTGGAACACGGTATCGCCCACAAAGAGATAGTCCCCGCACAGCAGCACCACGCCGCCCTCAGTATGGCCGGGGGTGTGCCAGACGGTAAAGGTCAGCTCATCCACGGTGAGCTTTTCCCCCTCCTGATAGCCGCTGTTCGCGCTTTTCAGTGGAAAGAGCTGGCTGCCCCTGCAGTCGGCAGGCTCACAGTAGATCCGGGCCTTCCACTCTCGGCTCAGCACCCCTGCACTGCCCACATGGTCATAGTGGCCGTGGGTGCAGAGGATGGTGGTGAGCGTCGCGTTGTTCTCTTTGAAAATTTTATCGTACTCCTGCACTTCGGCGGCGGGGTCAATGACCACTGCATGGCCCGCTTCTGAGATCAGGACAAAGCTGTTGGTATAAAGCGGCGCAGCGCCGAGAAGATGAAATGCTTTCATATCCTATATCCTTCTAACTGTTCAGATGTTCCGGCTTTGCCGGGGGCGGGCCGTTACGAGTGGTGCGCCCACTCGTCTGTGTCGATGACAATGGTGCAGGGCCCCTCGTTCACCAGAGACACCTGCATATCCGCGCCGAACTCGCCGTGCTGCACGTCCCTGAGGCCCTGCCGGTTCATCTCGGCAAGGAACAGCTCGTAGGCATCCACCGCAAGCGGGGCCCGGGCCGCTTTGATAAAGCTGGGGCGGTAGCCCTTTTTCGTGTCGCCGTAGAGCGTGAACTGGCTGACCACCAGTGCCGAATAGCCCAGGTCCTTTGCACTGAGGTTCAGCTTGTCGTTTTCGTCCTTGAAGATGCGCAGGCCCGCGCACTTATCCGCCAGCTTGGGCACAATGTCCAGCGTATCGGTATCCCGGACACCCAGCAGGATGACCAGGCCGGGGCCGATGGAGCGGGGCTCCCCGCCGTTGACCCGGACAGAAGCGGAGGACACTGCCTGAATGACTGCACGCATGGTTTAACTCCTTGTCACTTTGAGCACATCCTTGACCTTGGACAGACGCGCCACCACACGGTTCAGGTGCTCGGTATTGTTGATGCCGATGGTCAGGCTGACCACGGCGCAGTTGTTTTCCACCTGACGGGCGTTCATGGTGTAGATGGGCACCCGGATATCGGCCAGAGCGCTCAGCACATCCCGCAGCAGCTCGTTGCGGTCCAGCGCCACGATCTCAAGGCCGGCCTTGTAGCTGTCCTTGACGCTGTCGGCCCAGTAAGCCTTGACCCAGCGGGGGGCGTTGGTGGGGTCCTTCATGCTGGAGATGGCATTGACACAGCTCTGCTTGTGGATGGACACGCCAAAACCGCGGGTGATAAAGCCCACGATGGGGTCGCCGGGCAGCGGGCTGCAGCACTTGGCGAACTTGATGGGGGTGTTGTCGAAGCCCTCCACCACCACACCGTCGGTGGCGTGGACCTTGCTCAGATCCACCTTGGCCAGCTGCTCGTTCTTGCCCTCCTCGCTCTTCCGCTTCTGCCACTCTTCCTTCAGCTTGGGCAGGCAGTTGGCAATGGTGATGCCGCCGTAGCCGATGGCGGCATACAGCTCCTCGGCGTTGTTCTGGCGCAGGCGGCGGCAGCAGCTGCCGATAAATTCATCCAGCTCGTCGTCGGGGATGAAGATCATCTCCCGGCGCAGCTCCCGGGCCAGCGTGTCGCGGCCCTCCTGGATGTTCTCCTCCCGGCGCATCTTCTTGAACCAGTTGCGGATCTTGCTCTTGGCCTCGCTGGTGCGCACGATCTTCAGCCAGTCGCGGCTGGGGCCCTTGTCTGCCGGGCCGAGGATGACTTCAATGATCTCGCCGGTGGAAACAACGTGGTCAATGGGCACCATCCGGTTGTTGACCTTGCAGCCCACCATCCGGTTGCCGACGGCGGAGTGGATGGCATAGGCAAAGTCGATGCAGGTGGCACCCGTGGGCAGGTTGATGACATCGCCCTTGGGGGTAAAGGCAAAGACCTCCTCGGGCAGCAGGTCGCTTTTCAGGTCATGGAGCAGGTTGCCGGAGTCCTCGCTGACGCGCTGGTTTTCCAGCAGCTGGCTGACCCAGGCCAGGCGCTCGTCCAGCTTATCGTGGCCATCCAGCCCTTCCTTGTACTTCCAGTGGGCGGCAACACCATACTCTGCCTGTTCATCCATCTTGCGGGTGCGGATCTGCACCTCAAAGGGGATGCCCTCGTGGCCGATGACGGTGGTGTGCAGGCTCTGGTAGCCGTTGGGCTTGGGGGTGGAGATATAATCCTTGAAGCGGTTGGGCAGCGGGTGGTACATATCGTGGATGAGACCCAGGGTGCTGTAACACTCGGCCAGCGTATCCAGAATGACACGGACGGCATAGATATCGTAGATCTCATCGAAGGACTTGTTCTGCATGATGGTCTTGCGGTAGATGCCGTAGATGCTCTTGACGCGGCGCTTGATGGTGGCACCCTCGATGCCGCTCTCCTTCAGCCGCAGCTCGATGACACTGGACACTCTGGCAAGGAACTCCTCCCCTGCACGCTCGCTCAGCATCTTGCTGATCTCCTCGTAGCCCACGGGGTCAAGGTAGTGCAGGCTGCGGTCCTCCAGCTCCTCCTTGACGTTCAGGATGCCCAGACGGTTGGCGATGGGGGCATAGACCTCCATCGTCTCACGGGCCTTGTCGCGGCGCTTCTGCTCAGGCCAGGCATCGCCGGTGCGCATATTGTGGAGCCGGTCGCAGAGCTTGATGATCATCACGCGGACATCCCGGCTCATGGCCAGCAGCATCTTGCGCAGGTTCTCGGCCTGCAACTCCTCGATGTTGGAGAACTGGATCTTGGTCAGCTTGGTCACGCCGTCCACCAGCAGGGCCACTTCCTCGCCAAAGGCGGCGGTCAGGTCCTCCAGCGTGGTGGGGGTATCCTCCACCACGTCATGGAGCAGGGCGGCGGCAATGCTCTCCGAATCCATGCCCAGATCCAGCACCAGGCGGGCCACGGCCAGCGGGTGGCAGATGTAGGGCTCACCGCTGCGGCGGCAGACCCCGTTGTGTGCCTTGTTGGCAAGGTCGTAGGCTTTGGTGATCATCTCCATGTTGTAGGCCTTGCCGCTGGCCTTGATGGCCTCGCAGAGCTTCTCCCAGGTAACGATCTCAGGCCGCACCTCACTGGGCAGAGCACCCTCGGGCGCGTCGGCCGGCAGGGCCGTGGCGTTCACGGTAGACACCTCCGGCACCGGCTGATGCAGATGCGTTTTTGCGGAGTAAAGATCCTCCGCAGGTCTCTTTCCCTCTGGCATATTTTTATTCCTCCAGACATTTCAGGATGGGGGCATCGGCCAGGTTCTTCTTGCCTGCCGTGGGAACCAGCTCCCAGAACTTTGCCCCGCCGCGCTCCACGGCGGCGATCAGGCCCACCTGTTCCAGGGCCGTCAGGGCCACCAGCGTTTTGCCGGTGTGCTCCTCCCCCAGCTTTGCAAACAGGGGCTGCATATCCTCGGCGTGCCAGCGCCGGGCCTGCAGTTCCCGGTAAACGGTAATGATATCACTGCGCTCCGGTGCGATCAGGGCGCGCTGCTGGGCAGTCAGCGGGCTGCCGCGGCGCAAAGCCTGCACCAGCGCAGTCTGCTGGGCAGCGGCGTTGCCAAAGCCCGCCGGGTGCAGCTCCAGAATGCGTCCCGAAAGCTGTGCGCCCCGGGCGGCCTCGTAAACAGAGAGGCTCAGGGCCGCGTCCACCACATCGCCGGTGGCATAGGGCAGCTGCTCCGGGTGCATCCCGAACCAGACCGCATAGATGCAGGCATTGCCCTGCCGCAGGCGCAGGCGGCAGTGCCGCCCCTCCGAGACAGGGTAGACTCCCTCCACCACGGCCTTTTCCAGCAGGAACACCGGGGCGGGGTTCTCGGCACCGTAGGGAGCCAGCTGGTCCAGCCGCCGGACGGATTCCACCGTGATGCGGTCGAGATGGATGGACAGGTCGCATTCCAGCGGCGGGGTCACCAGCACCGGGCACTCCCGGGCGGCCCACTCGTTCAGGCGGCGGCGCAGCTCCGGCAGGTTCTCCTCCCGTACCGAAAGGCCCGCCGCCATGGCGTGGCCGCCGAAGCGGAGGAGAAGATCCTCACAGGAGGCAATGCAGGCGTGCAGGTTGAAGCCCTGCACACTGCGGCCGCTGCCCTTGCCCTCGCCGTGCTCATCAATGGACACCACAATGACAGGGCGGCCGGTCTTTTCCACCAGCCGGGATGCCACGATGCCAATGACACCGGGGTGCCAGTCCCGGCCCCAGATCAAGATGACCCGGTCCTCCAGAATGGCGGGTTCGGCCTCCAGCTGGGCCTGGGCGGCCTTGGCGATCTCGCCCTCGGTCTCCTGCCGGGCGGCGTTGATCTCGTTTAGTTTATGTGCCAGCTCGGCAGCGCGTTCCTCATCCTCACACAGCACCAGCTGCAGGGCGGTCACAGCGCTGTCCATCCGGCCCGCCGCGTTGATGCGGGGGGCAATGGCATAGCTGACATTCTCGGCGGTCACGGGCTTGCCGCCCAGCCCCACCTCATCCAGCAGGGCCAGAAGGCCGGGCCGGTCAGAGTGCTGCAGCAGGTGCAGGCCCGCTTTGACCAGGGTGCGGTTCTCGCCGGTCAGGGGCATCACGTCTGCCACGGTGCCCACGGCAGCGAGGTCGCCGCAGTAGTCCAGCATCTCCTCAGGCGGGCAGCCGTCCAGCGCGGCACAGAGCTTAAAAGCCACGCCTGCGCCGCACAGGCCCTTGAAGGGGCTGGTATCATCGGCGCGGCGGGGGTCCACCACAGCAACGGCCTTAGGCAGGGTATCATGGGGCAGATGGTGATCGGTAACGATCAGGTCCACCCCCAGTGAAGCCGCAAACTCGGCCTCCTCCAGCGCGGAGATCCCGTTGTCCACCGTCACGATGAGCTGGTAACCCTTATCGTGGATGGACTGGATGGCATTTTTGGAAAGGCCGTAGCCATCGCCTTCACGGCTGGGCAGCATGCACTTGACGTTGGCTCCCATCCCCTTGAGGTGCTGGTAGAGCAGGGCGGTGGCGGTCACGCCGTCCACATCGTAGTCTCCAAAGACAACGATGGTCTCCTCCCGGTCGATGGCATCGAGGATGCGGGCACAGGCCTTATCCATGTCGGTCAGGAGCATGGGGTCGGTCAGCTCCTCCTCACCCGACAGCAGGGTCAGGGCCTCGGCAGGGTCGGTGATACCGCGCGCGGCCAGAATGCCCGCCAGCAGCCCCGCCTCTTTCTGCTGGGCGGCCAGCGTCATCTGATATTTTTCCTCGCTCCACGGCTCCCCATCCATCGTTTCCATGGCGCGGTTTTCCAGCTCCTCGGTGCTCTGCTGGGCAATGGCCGCGGTCAGCTCCTTCAGGGCAGAGCGGTCCAGCGGCTTCAGGTTCCAGGCCCGGTAGGTCGTCATAGCAGTCCCTCCCCGGTCAGGCCATCATTGGCCAGCATTCCCTGCAGCGCGGCGATCTCGCTGGAAACATCCATGGCAACGTCAGAAAGCAGGTTATCATACAGGTTGCTGTAAGCCTGATTCAGGGTGTGCAGGATGCCCGCGATGTCCCGGCGGATGGTCTCTGCATTTTCGCCCTGCTGGCCCTGCACATCGTTGTAGGTGTGCAGCAGCTTGAGGGTGGTGGGGATATAATATTCCGCAAAGCGGCGGGCCTTGGGCAGGCTTTCCGGGTGCGCTTCCAGCCACTCGCAGATGGCGGTGGTGGTCTTTTGCATCGTTTCCAGCTCTTCCCGGCCCTGCGCGTCCTGCATGAGGTGCTGTTCCTGTTCCAGCACCTGCGCAAAGCGGCGGATGGTCTCAAGGTTCAGGGGCGTTTCGGCGGTTTCCCCCTGCTCAGGCTGTGCGGGGGCGGGCTGAGGCTCCGGGCGCTCCTGTGCGGCGCGGTAATCCTCCGCCGTCAGGTACACAGTCTCCGTTTTCTCATCCAGCCATGCATTCAGCCAGCCCTTGCGGATGCTTTTTTTCAGCCGCTTGAGCGTTTTTTTCTTTTTCTGGTGGGTCAGGTCGGCCAGCATCTCCACCGGCAGGCCCTTGCCGCCGTCCATGCTGTCGGCAAGGTCGGCCAGCTGGCCCATCTGCCTGCCCGCTTCCCTCTGGGAAACGCCGCAGGCCGCCATCCAGCCAAAGCCCGCCGTGGCAAGGCCCAGCACGCTGCTGACGATGCCAAGCACGCTGCTGACGATGCCAAGCACGTTGTAGGCGGTGTTCATAACGTAGTCCGTGCCCGTCATCAGGATGCCGCCGCCCTCAGTAGCCGACACCACAACGTCGCCCAAAGCAGCCGGCGAAATAATGCCCAGCCCGATGAGGCAGCCCACTGCACCCAACCCGAAAAGCACCGCAAAGATGATGCCCACGGCCAGCAGAGCCACGCCCGAGCTGTAACGCTCCTTGGCGCATTTCCGCAGCTTTTCCACCGGGGTCAGCTCCGGGCGCGATGCAAAGAAATTTCTGGCCCACTGGGGCATCCCGGCGTACTGCTCTGCCGTGCCGCCATTGGCATGGGCCTGCCGCTGGCTCTGGTAGTAGCTGTCCCGGGCCTGCCGCATGGCCTTGCCCGCCTCCGAGATGCCGTAATTGGCCGCATGAACAGCTGCCTTGCCCACATCAAAGGCCCGGTCGCCGATGTCCATACCCCGGCCCTCAAAGCCATGGGCAAAGGCATCGGACATGGTGTTGCCAAAGGCGCGCAGCTGCTCTTCCAGCTCCTGCTGCACCTGTTTTCCCTCGTTTTCTTGTGTTGTATCGTTTTCACGATGGTTCATCAATATTTCTCACCCTTCTGCCGGTGCATACCGGCCGATGATCGCACGGGCGACCCGCAGGCCGTCCACGGCGGCGCTCATAATGCCGCCCGCATATCCGGCCCCCTCGCCGCAGGGGTACAACCCCGCCAGCTGGGCCGATTCCAAGGTCTCCTCCCGTTTCAGCCGCACGGGGCTGCTGGTGCGGGTCTCAAGGCCGGTGAGGATGGCTTCCGGCGCGGTGTAGCCCGCAATTTTACGCTCGTAGGCGCGCAGGCCCGCCCGCAGGGTATCGGCCAGCTCCCCGGGCAGCAAAGCTCCCAGATCCGCAGCCACAACGCCCCGGTCATAGGTAGGCTCCACCCGGCCGATGTTCAGCTGGCCTTTGCCCTCCAGAAAGCTCTGCACGTTCTCAGCCGGGGCCGCATACGCCCCGCCCCGGCGGCCTGCAGCGTAGGCTTTTGCTTCCAGCTCCCGCTGGAAAGCAATGGCCCTGCGCGGGTCGCCCGCAAAATCCTCAGCTCCCACGCTGACCACCACCGCCGCGTTGGCGTTTTTGCCGTCCCGGGCGTGGTAGCTCATGCCGTTGGTGACCACATGGCCGGTCTCGCTGGCCGAAGCCACCACCTGACCGCCGGGGCACATGCAGAAGGTGTACACGCACCGGTCTCCCACATGCTGGGACAGCTGATACTCACCCCGCGGCAGGGCCGGATGCCCGGCAGCCTCGTGGTACAGGCTCTTTTCGATCTCACTCTGCAGGTGCTCTGCCCGGAAACCCACGCTGAAGGGCTTGCACTCCAGCACAAGACCGCTGTCCATCAGCATCCCGAAGGTGTCCCGGGCCGAGTGACCCACGGCAAACACCAGTGCCTCACAGGGGAAGGTCCCGCCGGTGGTAAAGATGCCGGTCAGCCGGCCGTTCTTCTGCTCAAAACCGGTGAGGGCCGTGTTGAAGTGCACCTCGCCGCCCAGAGCTTCGATCTCCCTGCGGATGGAGGTGATAACGCCCCGGAGCAGGTCGGTGCCCACATGGGGCTTCTGCTTCCAGGCGATCTCCGCCGGGGCACCATGCTGCAGAAACACCTCGGTGACAAAGCCGCAGAGCTCATCCCCGATGCGGGTGGTCAGCTTGCCGTCTGAAAAGGTGCCTGCGCCGCCCTCGCCAAACTGGATGTTGGCGTTGGGGTCCAGCTCGCCGGTGGCAGAGAAGTGCTCCACCGCCTTCACACGCTCGTCCAGCGCAGGGCCGCGCTCCAGCACGATGGGCTTGTAGCCCTGCCGGGCCAGCAGCAGCGCCGCAAACAGGCCCGCCGGGCCCAGCCCGCAGACCACAGGCCGGTGGGGCAGGCGCTGGGTGCCGTTCTGAACGCTGAGATCCGTTTTGCCGCGGATAGCAACGCAGGGCGAGGCCCCTGCATACGCAGATTCCTCACCCTCGTCCTTGAGCGTTACCGCTATGGTATACACCAGCTTTGGCTGCCCGTGGCGGGCATCCACCGACAACCTGGCTACGCCCAGATGGGCCGCCTTGCTGCGGGGGATGCGCGCCAGATGCAGCGCTTTCTCGAATGCCTGCGGCTCCCCGGCAGAGAGCGGCAGGCGGATATCACGCACTAATATCATCTATCAAGTTTCGCTTTCTATTTTCAGCCTCCTCACCCTCTCCGTCATTGCTAACGCAATGCCACCTCCCCCAAAGTGGGAGGCCTTGGCAATATTTGCAAACTTCATCTTTATGCCAAGGGCTCTCCCTTCGGGAGAGCTGGCGAGCGAAGCGAGACTGAGAGGGTGAGCCAGCTCAGTTACTTTCTATCTTGCACTGGATAACATAGCTCCCCAGCGCAAAGATCTTACCATTGGAGGGCACATACAGGCGGCAGGCAATGTTCTGCTGCCCTGCGGCCACATAGAAATCCTCCGCATCGATCTCAATGACCACCTGCTCGGGCACCAGCGTATCCAGCAGACCCGCCGGGCCGCAGAGGGTCACATTCATCAGCCGCTCGGTCTGCACGGTCAGGGTATAGGTGGAGGGCAAATTGACCACCTGCACGCAGCTGGCGGGCAGGTTCATGGTCTTGGTCTCGAGCTTGGAGCTGTCGAAACTGACCGTGATGCTGGAAATATTGTCCAGCAGGCGGATATTGCCCGGCAGCTCGATGGGCAGCTCATACACCTTGTTCGGCGCAAAGGTGGAAAGATCGATGGTGCCCACAGACAGGGTAGAGAGCTTTTCGATCTGGCTCTCGGGCCCGGCGACATTCAGGGTCTGCTTGCTCAGGGAGTAGACCAGCACCGAGGAATCAAAATTCCGGGGCGCGTTGATAAAGCTGACCGACACAGGCAGGGTGGCCATCTTGTAGACCTCCAGCGTGACCTCCACGCTGGACTCCTCCAGATTCGTGTATTCAAACTTGACCTCACTGCCGCTCTTGGTATAAAAGCGCAGGGCGGTATCCAGCGTGACAGAATCGGTGAGCTCCCCCTTGTGGGTCACCTCGGCGGTGCAGGTCTCCACCTTATCGATCTCGGTGCTGGGGCCGGAGAGGGTCACCGTCTCCTTGGAGAGCTCGGTGCCATAGAGGATATAGCCGTCCGCAATGGTCAGGTAGTTGGTGGTCACGGTGATGGGCACCGTTTTCTCCTCCACCACGTCAAACACCACGTCCACACTGTTGTCGCCGCCCTCAATGGAAACGGACACGCCATTGAGCAGGGTGTTCACGCCCCGCACCTGCAGGTGCAGGGTCTTTTCGCCGCTGTCCCGCACGCCGGACCAGTCCGGGTAGACCACGAAATCAGAGGAAGTCAGGCTGCCGATGGTGTAGCCATCGCCCGAGAGCTTCAGGCTGACGTACTTTTCCGGCGCGCTGACGATGCTCAGGCCCCGGGAGGTGTACGCGGCAGAATCATAGGTAAAATCCACCGGCACGTTGTTGATGGTGCGGGTGGTGCCGGGCTGGACGACGATGGTGACCACCATCCATGCCACAATGGCACCCACGATGGCCAGCAGCAGCCGGATGCGGCGGTCGTTCAGAATGCTCTTGGTGTGCTGGATGGCAGGCTTTGTGCCGTTGGTACGATTGCTGCTCACTGCTGCTCATCCTCCTCTTTCTGGTTCATCCAGTTCAGCAGGCTCTTGACCTTGCCGCGCCAGCCGTCGGCGGCTGCCTTTTCGCTGGCGGTCTCCTTGGGGATCATCTCATCCACCAGCCGGGTGTACAGGGTCTGGCGGTCAAAGTGGCGGATCAGCACACCGTTCTTTGCCATGGAGATGATGCCGGTCTCCTCACTGACCACAACGGCAATGGCATCCGAATTCTCCGCAATGCCCAGGCAGGCACGGTGGCGGGTGCCCATATCCTTGCCCAGATCCAGGTTGTTGGACAGGGGCAGCACACAGCCCGCCGCCTTGATGCGGCCATTCTCAATGATGGCGGCACCGTCGTGCAGGGGGGTCCCCTCATAGAAGATGGTGCCCAGCACCTCCAGATTGACGGCACTGTTCACGGGTGTGCCGGTGCGCACGATCTCAGAGAGGTTGGTGTTGCGCTCCAGCACGATCAGGGCACCGGTCTTGGTCTCGGAAAAGCGCTCGGCGGCATCGCAGATGGCAATGATGGCGCTGCGCCAGGCCCCTTTGAAACTGGGGTCATTATAGCGGCCCTTGATGTTGAAGAGCTTACCTGCCCACTGGTCGGTCTGGCCCATCCGCTCCAGTGCGCGGCGGATCTCCGGCTGGAACAGGACCACCAGCGTCAGCAGGCCGACCTGCAGCAGCGAGTTCAGCAGCCAGGTGACGGTGCGCATGTTCAGCACGTTGGCCACCAGATAGACCGCCAGCACCAGCAGCGCGCCCTTGGCCAGCTGCCCGGCGCGGGTGCGGTTGATGATGCCCAGCAGCTGGTAGATCAGAAAAGCAATGATGACGATATCCAGCAGATCGGCCAGCTTGAAGGTCTGGAAATTGGCGATGATCGAATTCAGAGTCATCAGAGTGTCTCTCCCGTTACAGCTTCTCGATCAGGGCGACAGCATGGGCGGCAATGCCCAGGCCCTCGCCGGTAAAGCCCAGATGCTCCTCGGTGGTGGCCTTGACGCTCACAGCATCCACCGGCATCCCGAAGGCTGCGGCCAGATTTTCCCGCATGGCGGGGATGTAGGGGGCCAGCTTGGGCTTCTGGCAGAGCAGGGTGGAATCGATGTTCACGATCTTCCAGCCGTGCTCCCGCATGATGCGTGCCACATGCTGCGCCAGCTTCAGGCTGTCGGCACCGGCGTAGGCGGGGTCGGTATCCGGGAAGTGCTTGCCGATGTCGCCCAGCGCGGCGGCACCCAGCACAGCGTCCATCACGGCGTGGGCCAGCACATCGGCATCCGAGTGGCCCAGCAGGCCCTTTTCAAAAGGCACCTCCACACCGCCCAGGATCAGCTTGCGGTCCTCGACCAGACGGTGAACATCATAACCATGACCAATGCGCATATCATTTCCTTCTTTCTGTTCGGCGCGGGGCAGATCCTCCCGCGTTGTGATCTTCAGATTGGCGTAATCCCCCTGGGTCAGCTGCACCGGGCGGCCGGTCAGTTCAAACAGGCTGCAGTCATCGGTGACCAGGCGGGCTTTCTCCGCATCCAGCTCGTCCAGCGCGGCCAGATACGCCGCACGGTCGAAGCACTGGGGGGTCTGCACCGCGTACAGGGTGCTGCGGTCAGGGGTATCAGTGACCATGCAATGCTCCGGCACAGTTTTACCGTCGCCCCGCACAGCCCGCTTGACGGTATCCTTTACCGGCACGGCGGGGGCGGCAGCACCGCAGGCAGCGGCTGCTTCCAGCGCCGCCGTGATGACAGCCTGACTGACAAAAGGACGGGCGGCATCATGGACAGCCACCAGCTCTCCGTGGGCGGCCAGCACGCCGTTCTTCGCGCTCTCGGCGCGGGTCGCGCCGCCCTGCACCACCTGCACCGGCTTTGTGCAGGCCGCGGCCTGCTGTTCCAGAAATGCCCGGTTCTTCCCGGCCACCAGAACGATCTCGCTGACCAGCGGACACTCCGCAAAGGCGCGGATGCTCCGCTGCACCACGGTCTCCCCGCCCAGATCAAAGCTGAGCTTGTCAAACCCCATGCGGGTGGAGGACCCTGCCGCCACCAGAACGGCTGATACTTTCTTTTCCAATTTCTGCACCTGCCCTGCTCTTATTCTCCCGGGAAATACCACCCGGGGCACAGATAGAATAAACCATGTTTTATTATACCGTATCGCCCGGCAAACTGCAACCGATTTTATACAGCAAAAATGCCCCTCTGCGGCAGGGCAGAGGGGCAAAAACGCTTCTTTTTTCAGGAGATCACTTCAGGATGGGCTCGATGGCGGCAGCCAGAGCGTCCTTCTGTGCCTGGGCTTCCTCCAGGGTCTTGCCCAGGGTGGTGAAGTAGGTCTTGATCTTGGGCTCGGTGCCGGAGGGACGCACCACAACGGTCGCGCCATTTTCCAGCGTGTAGATCAGGACATTGGCGGCGGGCAGGCCGGTCTCCTCGGGCTTCTTGTAGTCCGTGACCTTGACGACCTTGTGGCCGCCGATCTCGGTCAGGGGCTCGTCACGCAGCTTCTGCATGATGGAAGCCATCTTCTCCATGCCGGTCAGGCCGGGGAACTCAAAGCTGTCCACCTTGTTCAGGTAGCGGCCGTACTGCGCGTAGATCTCTTCCAGACGCTGCTTGATGGAGGAGCCGATGCTGCGGTAGTAAGCGGCCATCTCGCAGATCAGCATGGAGCCGATGACGGCATCCTTATCGCGGACATAGGGGCCTGCCAGGTAGCCGTAGCTCTCTTCAAAGCCGAAGATGAAGCGGTCCACTTCACCGGCAGCTTCCAGATTGGCGATCTGATCGCCGATCCACTTGAAGCCGGTCAGGACATTGCGCATCTCCACGCCGTAGTGCTTTGCCACAGCGTCGGCCAGCGGGGTGGAAACGATGGACTTGACCGCCACGGGGTTTGCGGGCATGGTACCCTTTTCAATGCGTCCGGCACAGATGTAATCCAGCAGCAGAACGCCCATTTCGTTGCCGGAGACCAGCTCATAGCTGCCATCCGGGCACTTCATGGCAATGCCCACGCGGTCTGCATCGGGGTCGGTGGCCAGCATCAGGTCAGCACCGGTCTTGGTGGCCAGCTCCAGACCCAGCTTCAGGGCCTCAAAGATCTCAGGGTTTGGGTAGGAGCAGGTGGTAAAGTAGCCGTTGGGGTACTCCTGCTCGGGCACGATGGTGATATCGGTGATGCCCATATCGTTCAGCACATGGGTCACGGGCACCAGACCGGAACCGTTCAGGGGGCTGTACACCAGCTTCAGGCCGGCAGTCCGGCACAGGCCGGGGCGCACCTGGCGGGCCTCGATGGCATCGTACAGGGCCTTTTTGCAGTCATCGCCCACAAAGCGGATCAGGCCCTGCTCCACGCCAGCGGCAAAAGAGATGTACTTTGCGCCGGTCAGAACATCGGTCTTCTGGATCTCATCATAGACGATGGCAGCGGCATCATCGGTCATCTGGCAGCCATCCGGGCCGTAGGCCTTGTAGCCGTTGTACTTGGCGGGGTTGTGGGAAGCGGTGACCATGATACCGGCATTGCACTCGTAGTAACGGGTGGCAAAGCTCAGGGCAGGCACAGGCATCAGGGCATCATAGATGCGCACCTTGATGCCGTTGGCGGCCAGAACACCGGCGGCGATCTTGGCAAAGACATCGCTCTTCAGGCGGCTGTCGTAGCTGATGGCGACAGTCTGGCTGCCGCCCTGGGTCTTGACCCAGTTTGCCAGACCCTGGGTGGCCTGACGGACGACATAGATATTCATGCGGTTGGTACCGGCACCCAGCACACCGCGCAGACCGGCGGTGCCAAACTTCAGGGCCACGGCAAAGCGGTCCTTGATCTCCTCGTCATTGCCCTCGATCCTGCTCAGCTCCGGTTTCAGATCCGCGTCCTCCAGATCCGCTGCCAGCCAGCGCTTATACTCATCCAGATACATATTGCACACCTTACCTTTAATTCGTATTTCGCACAGGGATAGTTTTTCCAAACCTACTTATACTATAAACCTTTCCCCGGCACTGTGTCAATTCCATATTATGTAAGAATTTTTGCTCCGTAAATCATACAAATACCACAAAGAGTTCAGCCTATTCCATCATTTGGGACTTTCGGGCTGTCTGCAGGGCCTGCGGCGCTGCCCGCACATTGACAAGCCCCCTGCCCGCCACTATAATTGGGACAATAGAATATTTTGCCGAGGCCGGACATTTTCCCGGTCATTTTCCCGTCGGGCCGCAGACGCGGCGTGAGGAGGCCCCCCATGTATTCCGTTCTGAAAAGCTATGGTCTGAACGGCCTGAACGGCTTTGCCGTGGCCGTGGAAGCCGATGTCTCCGGCGGCCTGCCCGCCTTTTCGCTGGTGGGCCTGCCAGATTCCGCCGTGCGGGAAAGCGGCGACCGTGTCCGCTCTGCCGTGAAGAATCTGGGCTACAAGTGGCCCGACCGCCACATCACGGTCAACCTTGCCCCGGCGGACATCCGCAAGAGCGGCCCGGTGTATGACCTTCCCCTGCTGCTGGCGGTGCTGGCATCCTCCGGCCAGATGGAGGAGCCGCCCGCCGACGCGGCTTTTCTGGGGGAGCTGGCACTGGATGGCAGCCTGCGCCCGGTTTCGGGCGTGCTGCCCATGGCGCTGGCGGCGGCAGCAGACGGCATCCGCAGCCTGTATGTGCCCGCCGAAAATGCCGCCGAAGCCGCCGAGGCGGGCGGCGACGCGATGCAGGTCTACCCCGCACGCACGGCCCGGGAGGTCGTGGATGCGCTGCGGGGCCTTGTGCCCCTCTCCCCTGCCGCGCCCATCCCCTTTGACCCCGCTTCCGGCTGGAATGCCGCCCCGGATTTTGCGGATGTGATGGGCCAGCCGCTGGCCCGCCGGGCCATGGTGCTGGCAGCAGCCGGTGGGCACAACGTGCTGCTCATCGGCGCGCCCGGCACCGGCAAATCCATGCTGGCCAAGCGCCTGCCCGGTATCCTGCCGCCCTTGACCCGGGAGGAGGCTGTGGAGACCACCAAGATCTATTCCATTGCGGGCCAGCTGCCCAAGGGGCGGGGCCTGATCTCTGCCCGGCCCTTCCGCAGCCCGCACCACTCGGCCAGCGCGGCGGCACTGGCGGGCGGCGGCACCACCTTCCGGCCCGGCGAGTGCAGTCTTGCCGACTGCGGCGTGCTGTTTCTGGACGAGCTGCCGGAGTTTTCCCGGGACAGTCTGGAAGTTCTGCGCCAGCCGCTGGAGGACGGCCAGATCACCGTGAGCCGTGCGGCAGGCAGTGCCACCTACCCCAGCCGGTTCCAGCTGGTGGCCGCCATGAACCCCTGCAAGTGCGGCTACTACGGCCACCCCACCCGCCCCTGCACCTGTTCGCCCAGTGCCGTGCGGCAGTACCGCAGCCGGGTGTCCGGCCCCCTGCTGGACCGCATCGACCTCTGTGTGGAGATGGACCCCGTTGCCTTTGACGAGCTCCACACCAGCACCCCCGCCGAGAGCAGCGCAGACCTGCGCAAGCAGGTGCTTGCCGCCCGGGCCGTGCAGGCCAGGCGCTATGCCGCTCCCGGGTACGAGGGCGTGCGCTGCAATGCCCAGCTCACAGCCGGGCAGGTGCGGCGTGTCTGCCGGATGACCCCCGCCGCCGAGCGGCTCCTCCGCGCCTCCTACGACACACTGGGTCTTTCTGCCCGCGCCCATGACCGCATCCTCCGGGTGGCCCGCACTGTGGCTGATCTGGCGGGCAAACAGCTGCTGGATGAAGAGGCCCTGCTGGAAGCATTGCAGTACCGCGCGCAGGAAAAGGTGGAGGCGTTCTGACCCGTCATTTTACCGCAGCGTCAATGTTTCTCATCCTCACATTTCACAATCCGATCTCTGTTTCAAAGAGTGCACTGTCCGCTTTCTGCGGGCGGTGCATTTTTGTTTGCAAAAAATGCTTGACAAATCCCGGCAGTTCTGTATAATTATCTGCGGTAATTATCTTTGGTCACTATTTGAGGAGAAACCACTATGAACATCGCACTGATCAAACGGATGATGGATGCCTGCTATCAGGCCAAGCGGGTGCGGGATCTGCTGCCTGCCCTGCCGGACGGGGTTCTGCCCTCCTTCATCCAATATCTGGATGCGATCCAGACGCTGGAACAGCAGGGCATACAGGTCAAGGTCTCTGACCTGAGCGATGCGCTCAGCCTGCCCCGCCCCGGCGTGACCCGGACCGTAAAGGACATGGAAGCTCGTGGTCTTTTGACCAAGCATACCTCCCCTGAGGACGGCCGGGTGACCTACCTGACCATCACAGAGGCCGGGCGGGCGCTTTCCCGCAAATACGATGCGGAATATTTCAGCTCTCTTGTTCCGGCGCTGGAGGTCATCCCGGAAGAGGATGCGGAGACCATGATCCGCACCATCGAGATTTTTTATCAGATCATGGTCGAAAGGAGAGATTCCCTTGAAAAATGATAAGACCGATTTCACGCAGGGCAGCATCCTGAAAAAGCTGGCTCTGTTCATGCTGCCCATTCTGGGCGCACTGGTGCTGCAGGCCGCTTACGGCGCGGTAGACCTGCTGGTGGTGGGCCGCTTCGGCTCCACCTCGGGCCTGTCTGCCGTTTCCACCGGCAGCCAGGTGCTCAACCTTGTCACCTTTGTGGTCACCCAGCTGGCCATGGGTGTCACAGTGCTGATCGCACGGTATCTCGGCGAAAAGAAGCACGAATTCATCAGCCCGGTCATCGGCGGCGCGGCGGTTGTATTCGCCCTTCTGGCCGCTGTGCTGTTCGGGGCGCTGGTGTTTCTGGCACGGCCTATTTCCAGCCTGATGCAGGCCCCGGCCGAGGCCCTTGACCTGACCACCAGCTATGTGCGCATCTGCGGTGCAGGCATCTTCTTCATCGTAGCCTACAATATGCTCTCGGCCCTCTTCCGCGGCCTGGGCGACAGCCGATCTCCCCTGATCTTTGTGCTGGTGGCCTGCGTGGTCAACATCATCGGCGACCTGGTCCTGGTGGCCGGGTTCCATCTGGATGCTGTCGGTGCCGCCATTGCCACCGTGGCCGCACAGGCTGTCAGCGTGGTCTGCGCTGTTGTCATGCTGCTGAAAAAAGATCTGCCCTTTTCCATCAAAAAGGCGGACTTCAGGCTGAACTTCCAGTGCAAAAAGTTTCTGGCCATCGGCCTGCCGCTGGCGCTGCAGGAGTTTTTGACCCAGCTCTCTTTTCTGGCTCTCTGTGCCTTTGTCAACCGCCTGGGTCTGGAGGCTTCCTCCGGCTACGGCGTGGCCTGCAAGATCGTCAATTTCGCCATGCTGATCCCCAGCGCCCTGATGCAGTCCATGGCTTCCTTCATCTCCCAGAACATCGGCGCAGGCAAGCATCGGCGCGCCCGGCAGACCCTGCGCACCGGCATCGGCATCGGTCTGTTCTTTGGCCTGTTCGTCTTTGCGCTGGTCTTATGCAAGGGCGACCTGCTCTGCAGCTTCTTCACCACGGATGCACCTGTGATCGCCAACGGCTATGCCTACCTCAAGGGCTTTGCGCTGGAGACCATCCTCACCGCGATCCTGTTCAGTATGATCGGCTATTTCAACGGCAGCGGCAAGACCGTTTTCGTCATGGCGCAGGGCCTGTTCCAGACCCTGCTCGTCCGCCTGCCCATGGCCTACATTATGAGCATCCAGCCCAACGCCAGCCTGACCATGATCGGCCTGGCCGCCCCCACCTCCACAGCGGTAGGTGTGCTGCTGAATGTCTGTTTCTTCCTGTATCTGGACAAGAAAGAGAAACAGATGAGCTAAAATATATCTCCTCTGTGTCAGAAAAGAAAGTAAGTCCCCCTGTCTATACCAATTGGTATGGGCAGGGGGCTTACTTGTTGTAAATTCCTGTGTTATACTCAGGGCATAAAATCAATTTCGGGGGTGACTGTGTGATCACATTTTACATTCCGACTACGGAGGATCTCTGGTTCCGGGAAAAGCTTCTGGGCGATGCCGAAACCATGTCCTACAACCACGCCTGGGGCGGAACCATTGACTTTCCACCGAGCCGGTGGACGCAATGGCACCGCAAATGGATTGATGACCAGAACAGCCATTATTTTTATCGCTATCTTTGCGCGGAAGGTGAATTTGTCGGCGAAGCGGCCTACCACTTTGAAGAAGAACGCGGCATCTGGCTTGCTGATGTTCTGATCTATGCTCCCTTCCGGGGAAGAGGCTACGGGAAAGAAGCACTTCTTCTGCTGTGCGAAGCTGCCCAGAGCAGTGGTATCCGGGAACTCTGCGACGACATCGCACTCGACAACCTAGCTGCCGGGCTGTTTCTTCAGTGCGGTTTTGAGGAAGCGTTCCGGACCGGCACCTATGTGCTGCTGCGGAAAAGGCTTACACCTTAAACTGAGACGGCAGCTCCATCTCAGCGTTTATTTTCAATCCACCACCGGGATATCCAGCCCGAACTCAAGAGGGCGGAAGCGTGGGCAGACATTTTCCGTGATGCAGATGACCGAGGCGGCCAGGCGGCTGCCGATCTCGCAGGATTCGGCCAGAGTCTTGCCGTAGGTCAGGCCGATGACGGTTCCGGCAAAGAAGGCATCCCCCGCACCGGTGGTATCGATGACATCCACCTTCTTGGCGGGCACGATGCCGCACTCGCCGTTGGCGCGGGCAAACACAGCACCCTTTCCGCCCATGGTCACCACCATGCAGGGGATGTTGGCGCTGTGCACATTGCCCGCCAGCACCCTGCACATCTCCTCCGGCTCGAGATGGTCGTAATCGTCCGAGAAGAGCAGCCCGGCCTCCTGCTGGTTGCAGACAAAGCAATCGATCTGCTGCAAAAAGTCCCGGCGCTCCATGGCGATGCTCATGTTGGAAACGACCGCATACACCTTTTTGCCGTACTTTTTGGCGTATTTCAAGGTCTGCTTGACTGTCTCCTTTTCAAGGTCCAGCTCCAGTGCGATGCTGTCGCAGTCGGCAAAGATCTCATCCCCCTGCTCGGCCAGCAAGCCGATGAGCGGTGTGGTATCCGGTCGCTTGGAGATGGCGGCAGTTACATCGCCCCTGTTGTCAAAGATGGCCAGCCAGGTGCCCATGCCGTCCGGCACCTTTTTGATGAACCGGGTGTTGACCTTGTGGTTCTCCAGCTTGTCAATGACATCCTGACCCATGCCGCTGTCATCGACAAGACCCACGAAGGTGGGCCGGAGCTCCACGTTGGCGATATCCTCTGCCACGTTGCGGCTCACGCCGCCGTGGACCTGCTCCATTCTGCCCGCGTTGCGCCCGCCGGGGATATAGGTGGAAAGCGGATATCCCTTGATGTCCACAAACACTGCGCCGATGACTACGATGCCCATAAATTTTTTGATTCCTTTCCGGATTTTACTTTGATATCTCCTATTATATAACAGCTCCTGACAAAAAGCCAATTTTTTCTCTCAAAGCCTACTCTGCCCTTGAAAAACTGTGGCAGAGCTGCCCCGAAGAAAGAGCCTCCGGCATCCACCGATAATCGCTGCTCAGACTCAGGATCGCATCATACTTCACGCAGTCCGGTAGGGCAGGCGAGGCCAGCAGGTAATCCGCCTGCACAGGGGCCGCAAGCGCAGTACTGCCGTTCAGGGTGACAAAGGTCTGCCCGGCGGCGTGAATGCGGGCCACACAGCCGTTCCGGGTGCGGAGCACCTCCACCTCTGCCGGGCCGCAGCGGACACGGCGGGTAGCATAGAGCGCCATCCGGTCAACGGCAATGCGCTGTTCCGCCCCCATCCGCTGGGCGCTCCGGGGCCTGAGCCGCAGGTCGATCAGGCACTCCACGGTCCGGATATTCCGGCGTTCCAGCGTAGTCTCCACAGCGCTTCGGGTCACGTCGCCGCCGCGGAAGAGGATGACGGCGCTCTCGTTCCGGCTGATGACCACCGCCGGGGCATTCCGGCTGCCCACCAGCTCCACCCGGACAACATCCCGGTTCAGGGCATTGCCGGTGAAAACAGCAAGCCCCGCCGTCAGCAGAAGGGCAGGCATGGCCACCCGCAGACGCACTCTGTTATGGAACGCCAGCCAGCAGAGCCCGGCCAGCAGCAGGCAGACCATGGCGGCATAGGCGGTGTCGAACCAGATCTGTGCCCCGGGCCAGCCGGACACCCAGAGCGCCCAGCGGTCCAGCACCTCTGCCAGTAATTCCGCACAGCATGAACACACCTGCTGGGCCGGGGCCAATGCAGGCACAAGCCCCAGCAGGGCCGCACCCAGACCGGTGAGCAGGATGGGTTCCACCAGCCAGAGCACCGCCGCACCGGACACCAGCGCGTACAGGCTGGTGCTCATCCCCCGCAGCACCAGCACCGGGAAGGTGGCCATGGAGGCGCAGGCCGAGATGCAGACCGTTTCCCACAGACTTCCCGCAAGCCCAAGCGCTTTCCGCTTCCAGAACCGGAGGCGGGGGCGCTTTTTCTTTGCCCGCTGCTTTTCCCAGGCTTCCTGACTGCGGCGCACCACGGCCCCACCGGCCAGGGTACCCACCACCGCCGCAAAGGAGAGCTGAAAGCCCACGTCACAGACGGCGTAGCTGTTGCCCGTCGTCATCAGAACACCGGCCACGCCCAGCGAGGTCAGGGCATCCGGCGGGCCGTAGACCCAGACCCCCAGCGCACTGAGCCAGACGGCCCCCGCCGCGCGCAAAACAGAGGGCGTAAAGCCCGTCACGCCCACCAGCAGCAATGCCAGCACCGCACTGAACAGCGCCCTGACCCGGCGGCCGGTATAGCCGCGCAGTCGCTTTTTGCGGTTGGGCAGCAGCCTGCCCAGCACATCGCCGCACAGGATCGAAACGTGCATTCCGCTGACCACCAGCACATGGGAAAGCCCCGCGCCCCGGTAGGCTGTGCGCAGTTCCTTGGAGAGATGGGTGCGGTCGCCTGTAACCATGGCGGCCAGCACGCCCGCCGGGCCGGAGGCCATCCCCTGCCGCAGGGCGGCGCTCAGCCGCTTCTGGAGCCGGGCCGTCCGGGCACGGAAGGAGGTGCTCTGCCCCAGCAGCACAAAGCCTTTCTCATAAGCAGCGTTCAGGGCAATGCCATCGGCCAGGGCATTCAGGCGGGCAGTGTCATCGGGCATTTCCAGCGCAAAGCGGCCCTTGACCCGGTCGCCGGGGCTGCAGGCGGGCAGGCTGGCGCACTCCACCCGGAGGGAGGCCGCCTCCCGGTCCACCGTTTCCACCCGCAGGACCGCCCGCACCCTGCCGGGGGAATAGGAAGAGGAGGTACTCTCCACCTCTGCCTCCAGCAGGACACTGCGGCCATCGTAAGCGGTCTGGAGCTTTTCCCATTTTGCCTGCGTGGAGCCGGTCAGCACAAGACCCAGCACTGCCCCCAGGATCAGGCAGATGCCATAGCCCCAGGCCGGACTTTTGCGCAAACGGCCCGCCAGCGCCCACAGCAGACCGGCAATAAAAAATGCCGCAAACGGCACAAAACGTCCCGTTTGCGGCAAAAAGGCGCACACCAACTCCAGCCCCAGCGTTCCTGCGCAGAAAACACAGAGGGGGCGGCGCATCTTACTTAGTGGAGGAACAGGGGCAGCGGCTCAAGGAAGATGATATCCTTGCGCTCGGCTGCATCGCCCTCGGCCAGAACAGCGGCCTGGCCCACGATGGTGCACTGGGTCTGCTCTGCCAGTGCGTCCAGCGCCTTCAGGGAGCCGCCGGTGGAGATGACATCATCCACCACAAGCACACGCTTGCCGTTCATCTTGTCCAGCTCCTTGCGGTCGATGACCAGCTTCTGCTTGCCTGCGGTGGTGATGGACTGATCCTCCACCACGACAGGGTCGGCCATATAGAGCTTTTCGCCCTTGCGTGCGCAGATGTAGGGCTTGCCACTCTGGCGGCTCATCTCGTGTGCCAGAGGGATGCCCTTGGCCTCAGCGGTCAGCAGGATATCAAACTCGGGGCACTTTTTCAGCAGCTCGGTGGCAGCAGCCACGGTCAGCTCTGCATCGCCCAGCATGATGAAGGCCGCAATGTCCATGTGGTCGTTCACCTTGCAGATGGTCAGTTCACGGGTCAGGCCCGCAACATTCAGGGTATAGGTCTTTGCCATAACAATTCCCTTCCTTTTGTTCGATCCGTTATTTTTATGCGCGGCTCAGACAGGCAGTTTCTCGCCGCCCAGCACATGGAAATGCAGGTGCTTCACGGTCTGGCCGGCATCCTCGCCGACATTGGAGATCACGCGGTAGCCGTTGTCCAGGCCGACTTCCTTGGCCAGCTTGGCGATCACGGCAAAGATATGGCCCAGCAGGGCACCGTCCTCCTCAGTCAGGGCAGCGGCACTCTGGATGTGCTTTTTGGGCACAACAAGGAAGTGCACCTTGGCCTGCGGGTTGATATCGTAAAACGCCACGACCTGATCGTCCTCGTAGAGCTTTTTGGAGGGGATCTTGCCCTCGGCGATCATGCAAAACAGACAATCTTCCATGGGAATTGCTCCTTTCAGTTTTTTCTCGCCCTCTCAGTCGAGCTTTGCTCGACAGCTCTCCCAAAGGGAGAGCCTATGCATCTGACAGGACAACAACTGCAAACTTGCAGAACTATTGCCTAAAGCCTCTCTTGCCTCTCCCTTTGGGAGAGGTGGCAGCGCTTCTGCGCTGCCGGAGAGGGTGAGCCCGCTTCCAATCAGCCCAGCTGCTTCTCAACGATGCCCTTGACAGCGGCCAGAGCCTCGTCGATCTTGGTCTCGTCCTTCAGGCCGGCCATTGCAAAGTCGGGCTTGCCGCCGCCCTTGCCGCCTGCGATAGCGCTGATCTCCTTGACCAGCACGCCAGCCTTGAGGCCCTTTTCCTGTGCCAGCTTGTTCACGGTGACAGCCATAGTGACCTTATCCTCAGCCTTGCCCACCAGAACAGCAACCACAGGGTTGACAGCCTTGTCGCGGATGCTGTCGCACATGCCGCGCAGGGTTTCGCCGGTGGTGCCGGTGAAGTAGGCAGAAGCGATCTTCACGCCGCCGACTTCCTCGGCATTGTCGAACAGGCTGCTCACCTTGGAGGCGGCGACCTTGGCCTTGATCTCCTCCAGCTCGCGGCTCATGGCCTTGTTCTCGGCCATGACGGCCTCGGCACGGATGGGCAGAGAGGTGATGTTGTTGGCCTTCAGGGTGTTGGCCACGGTGTGCAGCATTGCCTCCTGCAGATTTGCACGGACGAGCAGGTTGCGGCCGGTGACAGCCTCGATGCGGCGGATACCGGCGGCAACAGAGGATTCGCTCACGATCTTGAAGCAGCCGATCTGGGCGGTGTTCTTGACGTGGGTGCCGCCGCAGAACTCAGTGGACCAGCCCTCGATGTCAACCACGCGGACGACCTTGCCGTACTTCTCGCCGAAGAGGGCCATTGCGCCCAGCTTCTTGGCCTCCTCGATGGGCATCTCCTTGACGGTGACGTTCATCGACTCGTAGATCTTATCGTTGACGATCTTCTGCACCCGGGCCAGCTCTTCGGGGGTGACGGCGCTGAAGTGGGTGAAGTCGAAGTGGGTGATCTCCGCATCCTGATAGGAGCCTGCCTGATGGACATGGTCGCCCAGCACCTCACGCAGGGCAGCCTGCAGCAGATGGGTCGCGGTGTGGTTGCGGCAGACGGACATCCGGTATTCCTTGTCCACCTGAGCGTTCAGGTGGTCGCCCACCTTGACAATGCCGCTCTCCAGTACGCAGGTGTGGACGTAGTAGCCCTTGGGGGTCTTTTTCACGTCCAGCACACGCAGGCTGCACTCGGGGCCGGTCAGCAGGCCGTTGTCCGCCACCTGACCGCCCATCTCAGCGTAGAACGGGGTCTTGTCCAGAACCACCAGCACACCGTCCTTTGCCTCCTCATCGGTGGCAATGGCATCGGTCAGGGTCTCCTCGTCGCTCAGGGCAACCACAACGCCGGTGTCGTTCAGGGTCTCATAGCCGGTAAAGACAGTGGGCTCAACGGTCAGGCCGCCGAACAGGTCCTCGCTCCAGCCGGAGATGTTCTTCTTCAGGCGCTCGGCACGGGCGCGCTCCTTCTGCTTCTTCATCTCAGCATGGAAGCCGTCCTCGTCGATCTCAATGCCCTGCTCGGCAGCGATCTCCTTGGTCAGGTCGAGGGGGAAGCCGAAGGTATCGTTCAGCTTGAACACGTCCAGACCCTTGAGCAGGTGCTGGTGTGCCTTTTCCAGGCCGTCGATCATGTTGTTCAGGATGTTCATACCGGCATCGATGGTGCGGGCAAAGTTTGCCTCCTCGGTGCCGATGACCTTCTTGATATAGGCATCGTGCTCACGCAGCTCGGGGTAAGCGCTCTCGCTGGACTGGATGACCGTCTCCACCAGCTCCACCAGGAAGGGGCGGGAGATGCCCAGCATCCGGCCATGGCGGGCAGCGCGGCGGAGCAGACGGCGCAGAACGTAGCCGCGGCCCTCGTTGGAGGGCAGGATGCCGTCAGACACCATGAAGGTGCAGCTGCGGATGTGGTCAGTGATGACACGGATGGAGATGTCATCCTTGGCGTTCTCACCGTAGGTCTTACCGGCAATGTGCTCCACATGGTGCAGCACGCTCTGAACGGTATCCACCTCAAACAGGTTGCCCACGCCCTGCATCACGCAGGCCAGACGCTCCAGGCCCATGCCGGTATCGATGTTGGGACGTGCCAGACGCTCGTAGTGGCCCTTGCCGTCGGCATCGAACTGGCTGAACACCAGGTTCCAGATCTCCATATAGCGGTCGCAGTCACAGCCCACGCCGCAGGTCGGCTTGCCGCAGCCGTACTCGGGGCCGCG
>ENA-UEQN01000500-UEQN01000500.1-human-gut-metagenome-genome-assembly--contig:-NODE-500-length-36516-cov-8.250034_pt1 | contig 36516 bp, 24 predicted proteins | sample MGYA00242940_ERZ507944 | MGnify/ENA primary metagenome ERZ507944 (study PRJEB26167, sample SAMN06115449) | human gut metagenome | host: Homo sapiens | place: China:Fujian | collected 2015-08-20... | reverse complement strand
GCTACCTTCCCGAATGGACTGCACGTTTGCAGGAGCCGGTGGATGCAACGACTCTGGCCGCCTGGAAAAAGTTGAGCGGAACGGACCTGCCGGGCATAGAAGCCGGGAAAACGACAAGATTAGCGACTTTGGAAATGATTTATCGGAAAATAAAATAGCTATATCAGGACAATATTAGTCATATCTTCCCAATAAAATCCGTACTTTTGTACTCCATTTTAATGCAGAGATATGAGCTACGTTGTAAAGAGTCCTGTTTCACTGAAAGCTTCCATCAAGCTTCCCGCATCCAAGAGTATCTGTAATCGTGCGTTGATACTTAATGCGTTGAGCTATAGTCCGTATGAAATTCGAAATTTGTCGGATTGCGATGATACGGAAGTGATGGTGAAGGCATTGAATTCGAATGATCGTGACTTTGATATAAAAGCCGCGGGGACTGCGATGCGGTTCCTGACGGCTTTTTTGTCTAAGGTGGTGGGCGAATGGACGATTACCGGGACCCAGCGGATGAAGAACCGGCCGATCAAGATACTGGTGGATGCACTGAATTCGTTGGGGGCAAGGGTGGAATATATGGAGAAGGAAGGGTATCCTCCTCTTCGCATTTTCGGAAGTGCGCTGCAGGGAGGTGAGATTTCGCTTGCAGGCGGGGTCAGTTCGCAGTACATTTCAGCGTTGTTGATGATCGCGCCCCTAATGGAGAAGGGGCTGACGTTGCATCTTGAAGGTGCTATAATTTCAAAACCTTATATTAACCTGACATTACAGCTGATGGAGCAATATGGGGTAAAGGCGGACTGGAGTGGGCAGACCATTAAAGTAAGGCCGCAGGACTATCATCCGATACCTTTTACCGTCGAATCCGACTGGAGCGCCGCTTCCTACTGGTATTCCATGATGGCGTTGTCTAAGAATGCTGAAATCGAGTTGTTGGGACTATTTAAGAACAGTTTGCAAGGAGATGCCGCCGGAGCCAAATTGTTTGCACAGCTTGGTGTGGGCACGACTTATACGGATCGGGGTGTTATTTTGAAGTACAATGGGAACAGGACAAAAAAACTGAATTATAACTTCGTCAATGAGCCGGATCTGGCTCAAACCTTTGTCGTAACCTGTGTGTTATTAAATATCCCTTTCCGCTTCACCGGTTTGCAAAGTCTGAAGATAAAAGAAACCGACCGTATTGAAGCGCTTAAGACGGAGCTTTGTAAATTAGGGTATCTCTTGACAGACAGCAACGACAGTATTTTAGAATGGAACGGCGAACGTTGTGAACCACAAGCACATCCGGTGATCGCGACCTATGAAGATCACCGGATGGCAATGGCCTTTGCACCCGTCGCCCTGGTTGTGTCGGAAGGAATTGAGATTGCCGATCCGCAGGTGGTCCGCAAGAGTTATCCGCACTTTTGGGAAGACCTGAAAAAAGCCGGCTTTATCATAATTGACAATGGATGATTGGCAGTTGGCAATTGGTAATCAGCCGCCAGCTCCCTTAATTTCATTATTAATTATTAATTCTTAATTATCATGTGGTATATAGTAATAGGAATAGTCGTTTTGGGTATCGTTGCTGCCATTGCCGGTTATTTTCGGAACCGGAAATTGCAGAAGATGCTGGAACGCGGGGAGATTACCGAAATCCCCGAAGCACAGGAGCTTGTCACTGACGAATGTTGCGGACAACATGAAACTTGCGAACGCGACAGCCTGCTGGCAGCAGTAAGCAAAAAAATCGAGTATTATGACGATGAAGAACTGGACCGCTTCCAGGGAGTCGAGGCCGATGCTTACGATGAAGATGCCGTGAATGAGTTTCGTGATGTGCTTTATACGTTGAAGGAAATAGAGGTGGCTGGTTGGCTGCGTAGTCTGCAACTTCGTGCCATTAATTTACCGGATGAGTTGAAGGACGAGGCGTTCCTGATTGTCGGCGAACGGCGCATACATTAGGTTCCATAGGCATGAAACGAAAATTTCCCTTGTGTGGAACAAAAGTTTCATAGGCATGAAACAGGAGTTTCCCTATAATGAAATGAAAGCTTCCTGCCGGGAAACCATAAAAAAGGATAAAGAAGATAGAAAATGGATTTACTTCAATATGGTTTTTTCCAACATGCTCTTTTGGGCAGTCTGCTAACCGCGATCGCTTGTGGGATTGTCGGGACGTATATCGTGTCACGACGACTTGTTTTTATCAGTGGAGGTATCACGCATGCTTCTTTCGGAGGGTTGGGATTAGGTTTCTATCTTGGGATGAATCCGATCCTGATGGCGATGTTGTTTTCCGTACTCTCCGCATTCGGGGTGGAGTGGGTGAGCAAGACGCAGAATGTGCGTGAAGACTCTGCCATTGCCGGTGTCTGGTCGTTAGGGATGGCATTGGGCGTCATTTTCATATTCCTGACACCCGGATATGCACCGAATCTTTCTGCCTACCTTTTTGGGAATATTCTGACTGTTTCGACGGGAGATATTATCTGGATTGCTGCTTTGGCGTTATTGCTGGTGGTTCTTTTTACCCTTTTCCTGCGGGAGATTGTTTATGTGGCGTTTGACAGGGATTTTGCTGTGACACAAGGGTTGCCTGTCAAGTGGATAGAATATGTGATGATGTTCTTTATCGCCGTGACGATCGTCCTTTCGATCCGTCTGGTTGGGATTATGCTTCTGATGAGTCTACTGACATTGCCTCAGATCACTGTAAACCTTTTTACGTCAGACTTCAAGAAGATTATTCTCGGAAGTATTGTTATCGGTTTCCTGGGATGTGTGTCCGGGCTTGTTCTTTCTTATTTTCTGAATGTGCCTTCCGGAGCGTTTATTATTCTTGTCCTTGTCCTTTTCTTTTTAGTAGTCAAGGCAATAAAAGCCCTATTGGAGCGTTAAAGAATTAGTGTAGAAGATGATTTATCGGTATGATTTTTATAACCATGCCATCCATGTTTAACATCGGCAAATCATCATTTATCTCACAAACAAATACAATGAAGAAAGGTTTCTACTATATAATTGCATTATTGATTGTCTCTTTGTTTTGGTCTTGCAGTACGAAGAAGAATACCAAGGCAAGCCGCTTCTATCACGCTTTTAATTCCCGCTATAATATCTATTTCAACGGAAAAACATCGTTTGACGAAGCGTTGCTTTCCATGCAGAACGGCTATAAGGAAAGCTATTCTGACATGATCCTGATGTACCCGATCAGTGCCGAGCCCAAAGACAAGCCTGAAACGGGAGGTCCTTTCGACCGGGCGATCGAGAAAAGCAATAAAGCGATCAAGCTCCACTCCATCAAGGCAAAGCCACCTAAGAAGCCAGGATGGCGCAACGATCCCAAGCAACGTGCCTGGCAGGAACAGGAAGAATACAATCCGTTCCTCAAAAAGTGCTGGTTGATGATGGGGCAGGCGCAGTTCTATAACGCCGATTTCTTGCAGGCATCTGCCACCTTCTCCTACATTGCCCGCCATTATGCCCATGATGAAGAGGTTGTGGCCGAAGCCCGTCTCTGGCAAGCCCGCTGCTATTCCGAGATGGAATGGTTTTATGAAGCGGAAGATATCTTAGGGAAACTGAATACGAACGGTATTCCCCGCAAGAACTTGAACCAGTATGCGACGGTATATGCCGACTACTTGGTGAAGAATAAGCAATATGAAGAAGCGGTCCCTTATTTCAAGACAGCGATCAAGGCGGAGAAGAACCGGCTCCAGCGTACTCGGATGAAGTACTTGTTGGGGCAAATTTACGCTGAACAGGATCAGAATGGACTTGCTTACCAGATGTTTGGGCAGGTGATCAAAGCCAATCCTCCCTATGAGCTGGAGTTTGCTGCCCGTATCCGTCAGACCGAAGTATTCACCGGCGGTAATTATCAGAAAGTGATCAAGATGTTGGGGAGGATGGCAAAAAGTGATAAGAACAAGGATCTGCTTGACCAAGTCTATTATGCGTTGGGCAACGTCTATATGAGCCGGGAAGATACGGTGAATGCTATCAAGAACTATGAGTTGGGCGTGGAGAAAAGTACCCAGAACGGCTTGGATAAGGCGATCTGTCAGATCAAGTTGGGTGATCTTTATTTCCAGAAGCGTGACTATGTCAAGGCGCAACCGAACTTTAGCGGTGCATTGTCCGGCATACAGAAAGAGTATAAAGACTATGAACGAGTCTCTAAACTGTCTGCTATTCTGGATGAGTTGGTTGTGCATGTGGAGGCGGTTCATTTGCAGGATAGTTTGCAAACCCTTGCCAAAATGCCAGAAGCTGAACGGCTTGCTGTGATCGATAAGATTATCGAGCAGGTGAAAAAAGAGGAAGAAGAAGCTAAAGCGCTTGCTGAGAAAGAAGCCTATCTGGCGGAACAGGAGGCAAAAGGAACCGGTATCGATCGGCCGGGCACAGAGACGGGCGGTATCACATTACCGACGACATCCGGAGGGGCCGGTTTTTATTTCTATAACCCGCAAGCCGTATCACAAGGGAAGACCGCTTTCCAGCGTAAGTGGGGACGGCGTGCGCTGGAAGATAACTGGCGCCGCCGCAAAAAAGAGATGTCCACTTTCGATGAAAACGGAATGGACGAGAATGAAGGCATGGCTGAAGGGGAAACGGGCGAACCGAACGAAATGCCGGCAGATTCGCTCGAACTCGGGCTGGAGCCTGTAGCATCCGACGATCCGAAAACACGTGAGTATTACATTCAGCAGCTCCCGTTGACACCCGAAGATATCGAATCTTCTAACGTGATCATAGAAGATGGTCTCTATAACATGGCTATGATTTATAAGGACAAGCTTGAAGATATCCCGTTGGCTACCGAAGCCTTTGAGGAACTGGAACGCCGTTTCCCGAAGCATAGCCATCTTTTGGAAAGCTATTATCAGGTCTATCTGATGGCACTTCGTTCTGGGGACCAAGTGCTTGCTACTACTTATAAGAATAAATTGGTCACGACTTTTCCGGAATCGGATTATGCGATTGCAATTGCCGACCCGAATTATGAATATAATATCCGGATGATGGATAAGGTGCAGGATTCGATCTATCAGGCGACTTATGCAAGTTACCTGGCGGAAGATACGGTCACCGTACGTCGTAATTACCGCGATGTCAGTGCCAAGTATCCCTTGGCAGATCTGTTGCCGAAGTTCATGTTCCTCGAAGCACTGACCTATGTGCAGGCCGGGGATGCCGAAGGTTTCAAGAATGCTTTGAAAGCCTTGGTTGAGAAATATCCGACAGCCGATGTGACGGAGCTGGCAGGTGAAATGCTGAAGGGTGTCCTGCGCGGACGTATGATGGTTCAAGGTGGTATCAAGGGAATGAGCTGGAACTTGCGTTTCGGTTTAGGTGAAGATGGTATGCTTTCGGCTGCCGATTCGGCCCGTACTTTCACGGCGGAGCCAAACACTTTTTATAGGATGCTCTTGATGTTCCCGGCCGGAACACTCGACCGTAACCAGTTGCTTTTCGCCGTTGCCGCTTATAATTTCGCAAACTTTATGGTGAAGGAGTTCGACTTGAGCTTTGAAGAGGCAGGTCCGATGAGTATGTTGACGATCCATGGCTTCTTCAATCTGGATGAGATCTTGCATTATTATAAGATGATCTACGGAGCAGATGGTTATGCGACCGCTTTGGACAAGAATGTGGCCATTCTTCCGATCTCCGACGATAACTATGAAACGTTGATGCGAGGAAAGACGCTTGAAGAATATATTGAATTCTTCCAGGAAAACTTTGGTGAGACCACTCCGGAATTGGCCGCCCGTTGGAAAGCTCGCATGGCTGCCGAACAGATCAAAGAAGAAGAGGCAAAGGCCGAGGCGGAAGAGGTCAGATTACAGAATTCCGAGGATATTCCGGAGGAGACATCGACTACAGAAATTCAGGAAGAAAGGCGGGAAACCATTAAGAAAACTGTTCGTCCGAAAGAGCAACAGAAACAGCAGATCGCAGAAGAGGCTGTGATATTACCTGTCGTGAAAGACACGATGACTGTTCATAAAGAGGAAGCACTCCTTCCTGCGGATACGGATACTGTTTTCGTACGACCGGCTGCTAAAGATACGGTTGTTCCTGCGTTATCTGACACCGTTCCTGCTGTTGTCGCTCCTATCGAGCAACCCAAGGAACTTACATTAAAAGAGATCGAAGAACTTCGCAAGCGTGAGGCCGCCGAAGAGGAAGCTCGCAAGGAAGAAGCCCGCAAAGCTTTTGAAGCCCAGCAGAAGGCTGAAAAAGAATTGCAGGAAAAGAAAGCAAAAGAAAATGAGGAACTTCTGAAGAAGCAAAAGGCTGAAGAAGAAGCTTTGTTGAAAGCAAAAGCCGAACGCGAAAAACAGCTTGAACGCGACCGTAAAGCCAAACTTCAACAGGTCGAAGCTGAACGTAAGGCGAAACTCAAAGCCCGTGAAGAATTGCGTAAGCAGAAAGAGCGTGAGTATAAGGAACGCCTGAAGCAAAAAGAAAAAGAACGTAAGCAGAAGGAACGCGAATACAAAGAAAAACTGAAAGCCAAAGAAAAAGCTCGCCGCGAAGCCCAAAAAGCTAAAGAGGCAGCAGCCAAAGCGAAAAGAAAGTAGTAAATTGTTTGGTACACAGGTAAAGATATTATCTTTGTAAGAATGATATCCCGATTCTTCATGCAGTCATTAAGTGGATGATTACAGATCTGAACTAATCGTGTATAAATAAGGAAACGGGCTGTGCCAGCAGGAAATTGGCGCAGCCCGTTTTTTCAAGAGGATTTCTTAGAACCCGAAATACCCTTTTGCGTTATTGTAACTGATGTCTTCGACCATCTTGCCGATAAACGGCAGTTCGGATGCCGGTAGCAGACCGTCTTCCACTTCGCGGCCCAGGATGTTACACAGGATGCGACGGAAGTATTCATGGCGTGGGTAGGATAGGAAACTACGAGAATCTGTCAGCATTCCGACAAAGCGGCTTAGCAATCCTAAGTCGGACAATGCGTTCATCTGTTTTTCCATACCGTGAATCTGATCCAGGAACCACCAGCCGGAGCCATACTGCATCTTGCCCGGAACCGTACCGTCGTTGAAGCTGTAGATCGTTGTCATCAGCAGCTCGTTGTCGCGCGGGTTCAAGTTGTAGAAAATGGACTTTGCCAGCACGCCTTCTTCGTCCAAACGGCTCAGGAAACGGGCCAGCGGAGTTGCAACTTCTGCATCTCCAATCGCATCGTAGCCGGTATCGGGGCCTAACTTTTTGAACATGCGAGCGTTGTTGTTACGAGTTGCACCATAGTGGAACTGTTGTACCCAGTCGCTTTTGGCATCCATGACAGCAAACTCATATAGCATGGCAGAACGGAATTTGTCGATCTCTTCGGCTGTCAGTTCTTTCTTCATACGTGCTTTCAGGAAGATAGCCTCAATTTCTGCATCCGTGTAGGGTTCGGCATAGAAAGTGGTCAGACCGTGGTCAGACAGGCTGCAGCCCTGTGATGCAAAGAAGTCGTGACGTTTCTGCAAAGCGTCGATCAAGTTTTTGAAGTTGAGGATCGACATATCGGCAGCAGCTTCCAGCTTGGTCAGGTATTCGTTATATGTATCGACATTCTCGATGGCCATTGCCTTGTCCGGGCGCCAGGCTGGCAGAACTTTGGTCTTCAGACCACTCTGGCGGATCTGGGCGTGATATTTCAAATCATCGATCGGATCGTCAGTCGTACATACGACTTCCACGTTCATACGCTCCATAATTGCCTGAGCGCGGAATTCGGATGTTTGCAATTTGGCTGTACATTCGTCGTATATCTCGCGGGCGGTAGATGGGTTCAGTACCTTGTCTATGCCGAAGATACGACTCAGTTCAAGATGAGTCCAATGATATAGCGGGTTGCGCATGGCATATTGCATAGTTTCAGCCCATTTTTCAAACTTCTCGTACGCCGGTTTGTCTCCCGTGATATATTCTTCGGGTACGCCATTGGCACGCATCGCACGCCATTTATAATGGTCACCACCCAGCCATATCTCTGTCAAGTCGGCAAACTGGTAGTTGTCGGCTATCTGTTGTGGAATCAAGTGGCAATGGTAATCGATGATTGGCATTTTTGCTGCATGTTCGTGATACAGTTTCTGAGCTGTCTCGGACTGGAGCAGGAAATTGGAATCGAGAAAGGATTTCATGATTTATGATTTTAGATTTATGATTTATGGATGATAGGTGAGAGGGTGTCAAATTGATATTACCGGACGCAGATGAGTCAGAATACGCAAACTGATGCAGATTTATTTAGTTGATAATTAATAATATCTGCGCTCGTCTGCGTCCCATGAATACCTATATTTGACACACTCTCATCGTTTACCGATATTTTTTAATAGTTGCCAGTGCGTCGCGGCAAAGTGTGGAGATTGCCTCCCAATTGCCGGCTGCAATCATTTCTTTCGGGAACAACTTGGAACCCATGCCTACGCAAGTCACGCCAGCTTTAAACCAGGCTGACAGATTTTCTTCCGTTGGTTCTACGGCACCTGTAGCCATGATCATGGACCAAGGCATAGGAGCTTTAATGTTCTTTACGAACGATGGTCCGCCTACGTTTCCGGCGGGGAAAATCTTGCATAAGTCACAACCAACTTCTTGGGCGAAACCGATTTCCGAAACGGAACCGCATCCTGGTGTATACGGGACTAAGCGACGGTTGCACACCTTTGCAATTTCCGGATTGAACAACGGACCGACGATGAAGTTGGCCCCCAATTGCAAGTACAGGGAAGCTGTTCCGGCATCTACGATAGAGCCGACACCTAATACCAGATCGGGGCATTCTTTTGCAGCGAACTTGATCAGTTCGGCAAATACTTCGTGGGCGAAGTCACCGCGATTGGTGAATTCGAATGCACGGACACCGCCTTCATAGCAGGCTTTGACAACCTGCTTTGCGATTTCTACATCCTTATTATAGTAAACAGGTACCATTCCTGTGCTGACGATCGCGTCGAGTACCTGCATTTTATTGAATCGAGCCATAATTAATAAATTAAAGGATTAAAGAATGAAGAATTAATTGTCAATTACCTTGACACTCGTCCCGAAGCATCTCCACCCATCAGTTTTTCAACTTCATCGACAGTCACCTGATTGAAGTCGCCGTAGATAGTATGTTTCAGGCAAGAAGCTGCAACAGCGAAATCGAGTGCTTTCTGGTCGTCTGTCGTATAAGTCAGCAGACCATAGATCAAACCACCCATGAAAGAGTCACCGCCGCCTACACGGTCAACGATATGTGTAATGTCATAACGACGAGACTGGTACAGTTTGCCGTCGGCATAAAGAACACCGCCCCATGTATTGTGGTTGGCATTGATAGCGCCGCGCAATGTGATGATCACTTTCTTTGCACGCGGGAATTTGGCCATCAGCTGTGTACATACGGATTCGAACTCGGCTGCATTCACCTCGCCGTTTGTTGCTGTCACGTCAAAGCCTTCCGGTTTGATGCCGAATACCTTTTCTGCATCCTCTTCGTTTCCTAAAATTACATCACAACCGGCAACCAATTCCGGCATCACTTCAGAGGCGGTTTTGCCATATTTCCACAGGTTCTTGCGATAATTAAGGTCGCATGATACGGGGATGCCCATACGGTTTGCTACTTGTATAGCTTCAAGGCAAGCATCTGCCGCACCTTGTGAAATAGCTGGTGTAATACCTGTCCAGTGGAACCAGGATGCATCCTTGAATACTTCTTCCCAGTTTACCATTCCCGGCTGGATTTCAGAAATAGCCGAATGAGCGCGGTCATAGACGACTTTGCTGGCGCGGGCTACAGCACCTGTTTCCAGGAAATAGATACCCAAGCGGTCACCGCCGTAAACGATGTGAGAAGTCCCAACACCATACTTACGCAGGTCCATTACGCAAGCACGCGCAATGTCGTTTTTAGGCAAACGGGTTACAAACTCGGTCGCAATACCATAGTTAGCCAGTGATACAGCAACGTTTGCTTCACCGCCACCAAAGGTAGCATTCAATTTATCACTCTGACAAAAACGGAGATAGTCTGGTGTGGCCAGCCTAAGCATGATTTCTCCAAAGGTTATTACTTTTTTATCCATATCAATGGTTTATAATGTGTTCAGGCCACAAAAATAGGAGTTTATTTTTAAATAAACATGGTGTGTGCGCGAAAACATAATTAATAACTGAAATTATTCCAGAAAATAGACGTATCATTTGTCTTTCTTTGATCTTCGATCATTTTTTCACGGAGACGCTGGATTATTTTTCTGTATTTTTTTTGTCCGCTAAGGTTGTTCATTTCCCAGGGATCGTCTTTCAATTTGAATAACTGGGTCGTACGTTCTCCATTTACATGATATTCGATTAGTTTCCAGATCCCGTCGGAAATGCTGCGTTGATTATCCATGTAGCAGTAATAGAGATGGTCGCGAATAGGCCTTCCCCCTTTTATAGAAGAAAGCAGGCTGACACCGTCTACCGATCGGGGCACAGGTAGTTGGAGCATGTCGCAAAGGGTCGGGAAAACGTCTATCAAATAGCATAGGTCTGCTGTTTTTTTACCGATGTGTTGTGCGGCTGCTTTGATCATCAAAGGGACGCCGATGCTATGTTCGTAAACGTTCTGTTTCCCCATCAAACCATGTTGTCCGACTGCTAACCCGTTGTCTCCTGCAAATACGATGATTGTGTTTTCATATAAGTCGTTATCTTTCAGAGTTTGGATAATGTCGCCTACACGTTTGTCCACATGGGAGATCATGGCATAATATTCCCTAATATGCCTTTTGATCTCATCTGGACGGCGGGGAATAGCTGCCAATACCTCATCACGTATTTCTAATTCTCCGTTATCGAATGGGTGCTTTTCCATAAAGTTGGGTGGAAGTTGTATTTGGCCCTGATCGTAACGTTGCATGTATTCATCCGGCATGCTCCGAGGGTCATGAGGAGACATATAGGCAACCGATAGGAAGAACGGTTGATTTTTATCTTTTTGCTGTTGAATATATTCGATGGCTTCATGGGTGAAAATGTCTACTGAATGCTTTCCCGAATACATGTATTCTCCTTTCTCATATTCGACCTTGTTCGATTTTGCTTGGTTACGGATGACTGGGCGGCGTTTTCCGTAATTCATATCTGAGTGGTAATCGTATAGGGGAACGTTCCAATGGTCCCACATACCTCCGAAAAAGATTGCTTTCCCGTCTTTGAAACAACGGTTTAGGGCTTCATAGCTACTGTGCCATTTACCGGTATGGAAAGTGTTGTAACCAGCTTCCTGGAGGGTTTCACCTATCATCGTGTGTGAATCCGGGATTGTTGCTCCCTGTTTTTCGAGGTTATACAGATACTTTCCGGTCATCAGCATGGCTCGGCTTGGCATACTGACGGCTCCGGATGTGCCACCCATGATATGAGCGTTGGTAAATACGGTACTTTCTCCTGCCAACTTGTCCAAATTGGGCGTTTGAACTTGTTCTTTTCCTAAAAAGTTCATTCCTGAAGCCCGCATATCGTCGGCTAGGATTAGAATAATATTGGGCGTTTTATCTGCTGCCAGTGAACTGGCAACAGATAAAAGAGAAATTCCGATCAATGGTAATGCTTGTTTCATTTCTTTGTGTTTATTGTGTGATTAGGTAAGTTCCGCCTTTTTGTGTGTTGAATGTCACTTGGAAATATTCTTTACCGTTTGACTGGATCGGTTTAGATGTAGCTATGGTTTTATCGTTCGATTTAACGGTGAAAGGCTGTCCGGTACGAAGCGTGCAGCTCTTCCCAGACAATGAACGGATCTTGACCTCTGTCAATATCCCATCCTGCCAGTTCATGGCGATCTCGAAGTTACCCCGTGCTTTCAGACCGGAAACAGAACCTTCCTTCCATACATCGGGCAAGGCAGGCAACAGATGAATGTATCCGGTGTGGCTTTGCAGCAGCATTTCAACGACACCTGCCGTATAGCCGAAGTTGCCGTCGATCTGGAAAGGAGGGTGTGCGCACAATAAATTCCGGAAGAGTCCTCCACCTTTATGCGCACTGTTTCCGAATCCGACAGGATTGAACAGGTTGGCAATGATCTTGTAGGCATGATTGCCGTCCAGCAGGCGTGCCCAGCAGTTTATTTTCCAGCCCATTGACCAGCCGGAAGCCAGGTCTCCCCGTAGTTCGAGCGTTTTGCGAACCGCATTAAACAATTCCGGTGTTTTGTCCGGTGTGATCTGGTCACTCGGATGGAAGCCGTACAGGTGGGAGAAATGGCGGTGTTGAGGTTCCGCTTCCTTGAAATCATATATCCACTCCTGTAGTTGCCCACGTTCTCCGATTTGATAGGGTTGCAGACGTGCCAGTTTGTTTTTCAGCTCATTCCGCAACGATTCATCCAGATTGAACATTTCCGAGGCCTCGATCGTGCGGGTAAAGGTTTCGCGGATGATTGCCATGTCCATCGTAGGCCCCATGCTCATAGCTGCCGTTTGTCCATCTTCCGTGATGAAGCGATTTTCTGGGGAGACACCTACCGGAGTCACCAGGTATCCATTTTCATCCTCGATCAGCCAGTCGGCAAAAAACTCGGCTGCTCCTTTCATCAGGGGATAAGCTTCATTTTTGAGGAATGTTTCGTCTTGCGTGAATTGGTAGTGTTCCCATAGATGACTGCATAGCCAGCCTTGCACCATCGGCCAGAAAGAGGCCGTCGGCACATTGTCGTTTGGTAGCGATTCTCGCCAGATAGAGGTGTTATGATGGGCAACCCAGCCACGACGGTTGTACATGTTTCGAGCTGTCTCGGCTCCCGATACCGCGAGTTCACGGATCATCCGGAAGAGGGGCTGTTGGCATTCGGACAGGTTCGTCAGTTCGGCAGGCCAATAATTCATTTCCGTGTTGATGTTAATCGTGTAACCACAGTTCCAGGCCGGGATCGTGTCTTTATTCCACATCCCTTGCAAGTTCAGAGGCTGCCCACCCGGACGCGATCCGCTGATCATCAGGTAACGGCCGAACTGGAAAAGAAGGGCTGCCAGTTCAGGATCGGCTGTCTGGGCGAATTGCTCGATTCGTTTGTCGGTCGGCATCGCCTTTTGTTCGGGAGAAGATGCCAGTTTGAAATCGACGCGGTTGAACAGAGAACGATAATCCTCTGTATGACGTTGTTTCAGTGTCCGATAGTTATAAGAGAGCGCTTTGTCCAAGATGCCGGCTGCTTTGGCTGAAGGATCTATGCCTTCTCGGCTCGGGCTTTTGTCGAAACCATTGAAACTGGTTGCCATGCTGAGCACAAAATAGACTTCATCCGTGTCGTAGACATGGATGCCGGAGTCAGTAATATCACATTTCCCGTCTTTTGGGAAAACAGGTTTCAATTGTGCTTCGAAGAACATCCCTTTCCCATCGATCTCCTCACCGTAAAGCATCCGTTTGTTAAATTTGCGTTTACCGTTTGCATCGTAGAGCTCAGGGTGTTTGTATGGGTCGCCCCATTGTTCGATTTGCTCGAATGTACGCCGTTCCACATAGCCGGGAGCTTGCCCGTGAAGGATCAGGCGGTCGTCCCTCCCTTTTTGCAGGGCTGTCGGGTGGGGAGAAGTGAAATTGAGCGAGATGTCGATACCGTCCGGCGTATTACTTTTCAGTCGCATGACGATCACGTTATCCGGATGGGAAGCAAACACTTCCCGTTCGTAATGTGTTCCGCCCTGTTCGTAGACGGTTGTGGCAACGGCGTCTGAGATATTCAGTGTCCGTTTATACCGATTGGCCTCTCCTTGTTTGTTGTTTTGGATATGCAAGTCGCCGAACGGTTGATAATACTGGTGCAAGCGTCCGAGCCAGTTCTTGCAGACCAGATCGGAGGCTTCTGTATATTTTCCTGCTTTCATCAGCCCGACCACTTTGTCGAACATTTCCGGTGTTATTTTTACGTCTTTGAAAACGACCGAAGGCTCTCCGCTGTATAATGTGTTTTCGTTTAATTGGAGTTGTTCGTTGTCGGTTCTCCCGAAAATCATTGCTCCACTTCGTCCGTTACCGATGGGAAGAGCCTCGTCCCAATTCCGGGCTGGGCTGTCGTACCAGAGAACAAGCGGTTTTTTTTGTGGCGTTTCCTCACACGCCATCAGCAACAATAATAAGGTCAAATAAGTGATAATAAGCATAATACATGGTATTTTAAGATTATAGAGAAAAAGTGTCTGGATGCAAAGATATATTATTCTTTCATAAATGTTTACAAGTAGTCGGAATAGAAAACTGGGTTATTTGGGAATTTCCGGAACTTATCGTCTTTCCTCTGCGAAGGACGTAGCATAAAAAAACAGGTTCAAACTTACCGTCTCCTGATCTCTACCCGCGAAGTGAGTGGATAGCGCAGCCCTTTGGAAGATTTGTAATAAACTTCGGCCGCGCCTATCTTCAGCTTGGCACGTATCTTGATCGGGATATGGTTCTCGTCGTCGCCGATCCAGATTTCGGCCGCCTCCTTACTTTGGGTAAAGGCATCGTCGTAGATGTCGATATAGAAATGTCGGGTTCTGTATTTCAGTGTCTCGTTCCGTTCTACGATCTGTTGTCCGGTGTAGCGGAAACTGATGTTGATGCGTTCACGCCCTATCGCCACTTGGAAAGGAAAGCTCTCGCCACTCTTCATCTTGTTCCAGTCCAGGGAGCGCAGATACATCGTTGCTCCCAGCATGTCGAACATATAAGGCTCTTCCGTCACGAGCGTCGTGTCGATTTTCGTACGAGTGGGCGTATAACGATGAGAATGAGCGAGTATCTTCTTTTGGTCATAGGAGAAGCGGATGTCGTCTATCAGATAATAGTCGTTTTCGTTTACCCGCTTCTCACTTCGTAGAAGTAGCATGTCGGGGGTGAAATGACAATCGATCGTATCCCGCATCTTATAGACTTTCTCGATAATGCCGGAGGTGCGGAAGATAAGCCGGTAATGGCAGGATGGCTCGCCCTCATATTCCGCATCACGGATGGAAAGGGTGGCGTGGCCTGCACGGGGCATTAAAAGGCCCCATTTGAAGTACAATTCATATTGCACTTCCTCGCCGGAGTTGAATCTGTGCCGGACCGGAATTTCCTGTGCCATCGCACATACGGCCGATAGCAACAATAAAAATACCAGCCATATACGGACGGTTTTAGAACGGCATTCCCATGTTACCGCTGCTATTATTCCTTGACGATGATTGTTGACTTTCATCCTTGTAGTTTCTTTTCTTCTTGGTTGCTTCCTTCGGCTTATTCTTCGTTATCTCAAGAGGCTTTTGCTTAGCCAGCGGGGTGGAGTTGACATTCCATGTCTCTTCGACCTGCCAGTTCTGCATGATCTCGTACATTTTGGGAGAATAATAAACCTCTTCGGGCTGTCGCTTTTCGGCATAATTACCAGTGTCCCACACTCCGTTGTCATTCGTGTCGATCACGATACGGGCATAATACTTATCAGGCTTCAAGTCCATGAAGAGTACTCCGCCGTCTTTTACTTTCGCTTTGCGGACAGGGGCGTCTCCAGTGCTGAGCAACTCGACGAAAGCAGTCGTGTCCACACCGTTGATATTGAGATAGAGGTGACCGTATTCGTCTTCCTTCTTGATCTTGAACTCGCCGGTAAAGAAATCGTTCCACTTTCCGTAAAGGCTGTGAATGGCGGCGGAATCTACTTCGATACGGTATTCTTCCCCATACTTCCACGGACGTCTGATAAAATAGTTCAGGCTGTTAGTCGAATCGGGGAAGAAGTCGAAATCGACCGTATTCCAAATGGTATCGATCTTCTGGTCGAGGAAGAACATATCTTTGTTGATATCCAATACCGGTTCGTTGAAGGTTACGGATATCGTATCGAACAGGTCCATCGAACCGGGAGCGTCTACCTGCATGCCTAAGAATACGATCGGATCGGGTTCGTCTTTCTTTTTTTTCTTTTTCTTTTCTGCCGGACGGCGACGTAATACCAGCTGGACCGTGTCGGTTTGCGGACGCAGGATATTCAGGGAGTCACTTTTCGGATAGGAGACCTGGACCTGCAGGGTGTCCTGTTTCCAGACGGTCGAATCGACAAGCCAGTAGTTGACGGCTGTACCGCCTTCTGTCTGCTGCACAAAATACCAAGAACTGTCTTCCGGAATAAAATTGATGGGGAGAGGTACCGGGACGGTGTCCAGCTTCGTGTTGAAACGCAGCGTAAAGTATTTTTCGTCCGGGCGTTCAGGCTTCACCATATACTGGCGTTCGAACTTTTCCTTGAACAGGCGGAGCTCGATGTTGTCCGGGAAGAACCGGGTATAACCGATCGTCCGGATCGTATCGATCGTTAGGCTGTCTTTCCAGGTCGTATCCTGCCGGGTCGTCAGTTCGAAGGAAGGGACGATGACAGAATCCAAGAAAGCGATATCCTCGCCCGGCTGGTCGAATTTATAGTCGCGGTTCACATCGTTCAAAGCGAAAATATGATAGGTTCCGGGAGCGATATTACGGATCGTGAACTGCCCTTTGTCATTTGTTCGGGAAGTACGGACGAACGGAAGTTTCACGAATGCGGAATCTTCCAGGTTGTTGTGCAGACCGATCGTAATGCCTGGCATTGGTTCGAGGTTCTCGGCATTCAGCAAGACTCCTGAAACTTCGAGTGTGTCGATTATGTCTCCGGTTGAAAAAGCAAAAGAGAAATTCTCGAACACGTTTTTCTCATTATTGTCGGAGATGGAATTGGTGAAGTCGATCGTATAGGTTGTGTTGGGTATCAACGTGTCTTTCAGTTCGATTACCGCCTTCTTCCCGGCAGAGCGGATAACCGGTAGCTCCATTTGAGGCGGAGTGATAATCACGTTCTCCGAAGGTTTCTCGATCTGGATCAACTCGTCAAAGAGGATTTCGATCTTTTTGCCTGTATAATTAATTTGGTTCGGGATCGGTGTACTGCTTACGAATTTGGGAGGCGTCTCATCATAGGGTCCTCCGTTCGGACTGCCGATATTGGCGCACGAATAGATGACAGTCAACAACAGCATTCCATACAACAGGCGGAATGAATTACATATATATTTATTATCCATTTATGTCTATTTCAAATACATTTGACAAACACGCGCAAAAATAGGGAAAAATCCGGTGAAAATTAGTAGGATATCCTGCCATTAATCAATCTTTGCATTTAAATGGGCTTTTGTCCGATTGTCGTTTTCAACATCCTGAACCCGATCCTGCAATACAAACATTTCTTCTTTTCACAATATTCACGTTTTAATTGGATCAAAGCCTGGCTGTCACCTGCATGGCGGACGGCGATACCGGCGTTGCAGAAGGTGGAGACGATGGTGTTCTTTTCCGGGGGAATACTTTCTAAAAGGCGGGCGGCACGTTCACAATATTCAGGTTGTTTGTTATGTAGGCCGTAGGCAAAAAGCATCGGAACGACCGTGTTTATCAGCAGAATGTTCAGGGCGTTTTCACCTATGGTCTTTTCTTTCCGGGGAGAAGCGTATCGGAAATGATAATGTGTCTCCCAATAAACGGATGGAGGAATCCTGAAATACTTTTTGATCTCTCCGGTGCTCCCGGCTTCAAGAATGGCTGAGAACAAGGTGTCGTGCTGCACCCAGAGAGCAGCTAACTGTGCCACTTTCAGATACGGGAAGTTGACCGGTCGTGTCCGTAGGTTCTTAAACACGAAATCTTCCATCGGCGAAAGGCTGAACTTATGGCGTAGAAAATCGTATTCCCGTTGCAACAGGCGGTAGTAATGGTCGTCGTTCTCCTCCGCTAACATCCCTGCTTGTCCGAAAAGCATCGCTTCTATCTGCGAATGGCTGCTCCGTTGTTTTTGGATGCAACGGAGCGGCAAGCTCTTTGCCAGCCTTTCAAAAGCATCATTATTCACACCAAAGCCGAAGTTTCGAGTTAAAGTAATATAAAAGACCTCGTTCCAGTCTGCCTGATATGTATCCAAAAGGAAGAAAATGTCATGTGTTTTCCTTTCCAGTCGCTCACTCAGCAAAGCCTCCATCCAGCAGGCTATATGTAGAGGGGCGATCCCGGCTATATGATCGAGGCATGGAAGAACCGTTTCCCGGTAAAGCAACCAGTTTATGCTACGGCGGACATTTTCCGGAACGGTTAGGAGCATTTGTGGGATCGGATTCCCGTTCGTTCGGATAGGCTGGAAATCATTAAAGCCTGTAATATGGAGAATTACGCTGTCGTATGCTTTATCCGTATCATGATGATGGAGCAGCCAGTCGGAAGATTTATCATGAACTTCGACACTTCCTGCCCATAGTGTTCCGTCTATTTTGATCTTCGCATTGAAGAAATCGGGACCTGCATCCGTATTCTGCATTCCGGGATCGATTACCTGAACAGAGCGTCCATCTGTGGTTGCCAATGGGGTAGCCGTATAAAGTTTGTATTTCCAAACATAATGTAATAAACGTTCCATCTTTTTTCAGAGTTAAGATTTATGTCCCAAATCTAAGCATTATTCTTTATATTTGCAGCACGTTATCAGTTGAAAGTTGAAAGTTAAAAATTGAAAGTTAAATATATAAGTATGAAGATTGCACTTATCGGTTACGGAAAGATGGGAAAAACTATCGAGCAGATAGCACTTGGCAGAGGACATCAGATCGTGTCTGTCGTAGATATCAATAACCCCGAAGAAATACGCTCCGACAATTTCAAAAGTGCTGATGTCGCGATCGAGTTTACGACTCCGGCAACAGCATTCGACAATTATATGCAATGTTTTGCCGCAGGCGTTCCAGTTGTTTCCGGTACTACAGGCTGGCTTGACAAGATCGGACAAGTCAAAGAAATGTGCGAAAAAGAGGGAAAAACTTTTTTCTATGCCTCCAATTTCAGCATCGGTGTAAACATTTTCTTCGCCCTCAACAAATACCTGGCAAAGATTATGAACAGCTTCCCTGCTTACGATATCAAAATGATGGAAACCCATCATATCCATAAATTGGACGCTCCCAGCGGAACAGCCATCACATTGGCGGAAGGAATCATTGAAAATGTGGATCGCAAAGACCGCTGGACGTTGGAAACGGCTGAGAAAACAACCGATATTCCTATCCATGCCATTCGCGAGGGAGAAGTTCCGGGTATCCATGAAATTACATACGAGTCGGACGTCGACACGATCAGCATCAAGCACGATGCGAAGAGCCGTGCCGGATTTGCATTGGGTGCCGTTATTGCCGCTGAATTTACCGCCGGAAAGAAAGGTTTCCTTGGAATGGACGATATGCTTAAATTTTAATTAATAACAGAAACAAATGAAGAAGTTTTCTAAAAAACAATGGATTAAATTCAGCATAGCAGCCGTTCTCTACTTGCTTTTCACGCTTTGGATGCAGAATGCCTGGCTGTTGTTGGGCCTGATTGTCCTTGTCGATATTTTCCTGACCGGGTACATTCCCTGGGGAGCCTGGAAACGCACCAAGAATCCGCAGGTACGCAATGTGTTGGAATGGGTGGATGATATCCTGTTTGCACTGGTCGCCGTTTATTTCATCAATATCTTTATTTTCCAGAATTACCAGATTCCCAGTTCCTCTCTGGAGAAGTCCTTGTTAGTGGGCGACTATTTATTTGTCAGTAAGCTCAGCTACGGACCGCGTGTACCGAATACGCCGGTTGCCTTCCCGCTGGTACAAAACACATTGCCGTTTTTCAACTGCAAGTCTTATCTGGACTGGCCGGAGTGGGACTATAAACGGGTGAAAGGTTTCGGGCATGTGAAGCGGAATGATATTGTCGTGTTCAACTTTCCTGCAGGCGATACGGTTGCATTGAAGGTTCAAAACCCGGATTATTATCACTTGATAGAACAATACGGGCGGGAAGCTATCCAGTTGAATAAAGCGGATTTCGGTGATGTGATCTATCGGCCTGTCGACAAACGCGAGAATTATGTCAAACGGTGTATTGGTATGCCGGGCGACACGATCGAGATTCGTGACAACCAGGTCTACATCGATGGTGTTGCTGCCAAGAATCCTGAAAAAATGCAGCTTAACTATTTCGTCGAGACGGACGGTTCCATGTTGAGTGAAGAGCAGTTCCGTTTGCTGGATGTCAGCAAAGCCGACCGTGTATTGATCGACGGAAGCTATAATTCCAAATATATGTCCATGTTGGGCATCCAGCCGAATGGCAATGGCCAGTATAATCCAGTTTACCATTTTCCGCTGACTCAAAAGACATTGGAGATTGCTAAAAAACTTCCGGTCGTGAAGCGTGTGGTTCTCGAACCGGACCCTATGGGAGCCGATTCTTATTATCCGGTAGATTACCAAACCGGATGGAGCCGCGACAATTACGGACCGCTATGGATTCCGAAGAAGGGGGCTACGATCCCGTTGACGGAACGTAATATCGCTCTTTATAAACGCTGTATCGTCAACTACGAACATAATAAGCTGGAAGTAAAGGATGGTAAGGTCTATATCAACGGCAAGCCGGAAACGACCTATACGTTTAAATACGATTATTACTGGATGATGGGTGATAACCGCCACAACAGTGCCGACAGCCGTTCCTGGGGCTTCGTGCCGGAAGACCATATCGTAGGCAAGCCGATCATGATCTGGCTGTCACTGGATAAGGATCGTAGCTTGTTCGACGGCGGTATTCGTTGGAACCGTATGTTCCGCTGGGTACATCCTGACTAAGCAAGTTGCTATGGGGGAAAAGGTGAATGATAACATAAACGGGACGGGCGACTATAAGGCGGGAGACCGTGAAGGTCGCCCCTACTATATAGGCTGGGTGATAACGGTCGTTATTGCCTTTCTCGTTGTTATACCTGTTCGCCGTTTCTGTATCGAATCTTACCGGATATCGACGAATGCGATGGAAGAGGCGTTGCATCAGGGCGATTATATCCTGGTAAATAAATTGCCGATTGAAGGAAACCCGGGGCGGAACAAGGTTGTGCTGTTTACCAGCCCTCTTCTGAAAGATACGGTGAGCAATCCATTGTTCTTGAGCCGTTGCATCGGTATGCCTGGAGACACTATCCTGGTGAGTGGCGACGGGTACGAGGTGAACGGGAAACTGCTGCCTCACTCTCCTCGTGCGCTTAATACCTGTTTCATTACCCAGAAGAGTGCTGCTGATTTCCTGAAAGCTTTGCAAAAGCTGAATATTCCGGTGCGAGACTGGAAGAGCGAGACGTTCGGTTTTTCTTTTTCCCTGACGACCTTCGAAGAATATCAATTGCGTGAAGAGCTGACGGAAGAGATGAACATTCATTTTATCCGGAATCAGGCAGTTCCGTACAAGCTGGTCGTTCCCCGTAAAGGCCGGGCCTATCGTCTGGATGAAGCTGCCCTTACCGCCTGTAAGGAGGCAATATTGGCCGAGGCCGGAGAAAAGGCCGTTTTTCGTGATGGAAAGCTATATTTAGACGGAAGAGAAACTACTTTTTTCTTTTTCGGGCAGGATTATTACTGGATGCTCTCCGATAATGTAAACGAATCGGTCGATTCCCGCCATTTAGGCTTTATCCCGCATGACCATATCATCGGGAATGCCTGGCTCTGCTGGTTCAGCCGTGACAAACAACGAATCTTTAAACCCGTAAACTGATGCAATCTGTCTATATTTCAACAACCTATCTGGGCCCCGTCCAGCAATATTGCAAACTGTTCCAATATCCGGAAATACATCTCGAAACAGCCGAAAACTACCTGAAGCAAACCTTCCGGAACCGTTGTACCATTGCTGCCGCCAACGGTCCGTTAGCCTTGTCCGTCCCTATCGTGAAACCGGATACATTGAAGTGCCCGACCAAGGACATCCGTATCTCCGATCACGGGAACTGGCGTCACCTGCATTGGAACGCTTTGGTTTCGGCTTATAATATGAGTCCGTTTTTCGAATATTACGAAGAGGATTTCGCTCCTTTTTACGAGAAGAAGTATGAGTTCCTATTCGATTACAATGAGGAACTGCGCCAGTTGATCTGCCGTCTGCTCGACCTGCACCCGAATGTCATCTATACGGAAGAGTACCAGCCTGAAGTGCCGAATGATTTCCGAGAAATCATCCGTCCTAAACATGAAGGAGAAGATCCGTCCTTCTCTCCGAAACCCTATTACCAGGTTTTTCAGGACAAGCACGGATTCCTTCCGAATATGAGTATTGTGGATTTACTGTTTAATATGGGACCGGAAGGGCTGCTGGTGTTGCGTGATTCCATTGTGGCACCGGAACAGCCCTAATAGAGGTTATGTCAGTTCTTTTTCATCGTATAATCCTTCACTCCTAACGAATCGTATGCCTGTAGCAGGGCCTCGTCGTTATCGGAAATCATCAGGAGTTTGTCGTTTTCTTTCAGTTCCGTATTGCCTTTCGGAATGAAGTAATGTCCGTCGCGTTTCACCATAACCGCAAGGGTATGGTCGGGCAAGGTGAGTTGCATCAGCTTGTTTCCATGAGAAAGAACAGCCGGGGTGATATCTATCTCACTCATGGCACTCTTGATATCTTCCGGCAATTCGATGCCGAAGACGTCTTTCCGTTCCGGGCTGTCGATGAGGCCAAGCCATTTGGCCGCCTGCGTTACGGTCGTCCCCTGTATCAGGAGGGAAAGAATCGTAATGAAAAACACGATATTGAAGATCATACCTCCATGATCGACCCCGGCGATCCAGGGATAAGTGGCGAAGATGATCGGTACCGCTCCACGAAGTCCCACCCACGAGATATACAGTTTCCCTTTTGTCGTGAAACTTTTAAACGGGAGCAAACAAAGAAAGATCGTAACAGGGCGGGCTATCAGTATCATAAATACCCCTACCAACAGGCCTACCGGAGCGACAGGCAGCAACTCGTGCGGGTTCACCAACAGACCTAACGTAAGGAACATAACGATCTGCCACAGCCAGGCAAAACCGTCGAAGAAAGTTCCCATGCTCTTCTTATGTACAATCTTGGCGTTCCCCACGACCAGACCGGCAATATACACGGCCAAATAACCGTTCCCTTTGCATAAAGTGGTCGCCGAGAAAGTGAAGAAAGCAGTCGTCAACAATAGGATCGGATATAAAGACTCGTTGTCCATATTGATCTTGTTGATCATCAGAACCGCCAGCTTTCCCAACAGGAAACCGGCTATCGCACCGACAGACAGCTGGACGAGCAATTGCAAGACAGCTTCCTGTAAGTTCATACCTCCGACCTGTATATAAGCGATAATGAGCAAGGTAAGCATATACGCCATCGGGTCGTTGCTACCGCTCTCCAATTCCAACGTCGGGCGCAAGCGTTGTTTCAGATAAACGCCTTTGCTCCTAAGGATGGAAAAGACGGAGGCTGAGTCTGTAGACGACATTACCGCCGCCATCAACATCGATTCCGCTATCGTAAGGGTTTCGTAACCGGTGGACCATAAGAACACATAATAAATAAATCCCCCCGTTATAAGAGTCGTCAGCAAGACGCCTACCGTTGCGAGTATGACACCCTCTTTCGCGATCGGCTTGATCTCGGACACCTTCGTATCCATACCACCTGAAAATAGTATGATACTTAATGCCAGCATACCTATGAACTGTGCCGCGCTGGGATTACTGAACTGAATACCCAAGCCGTCGCTACCAAACAGCATTCCGACGCCTAAAAAGAGAAGCAAGGCGGGAAGGCCGAAACGGAAACCGGCTTTGCCGGCAATAATACTGAAGAAAAAGATTGTGGAGGCAACCAGTAAGATTACTTCCGGATTTTCGAAAATATGTAAGTCTTGAAACATAAGTTGATAACAGTTTACTATCATTAGCTACTTCAAAGTAACGAAAAAATAGTGAGAAGTACAATAACTTACCATATAAAAGAGCAAGAAGTGTGTATTTATTTGTGTAGATAAAAATGAAAAGATGATTTTCTCCTTATAAATTCTTAAATCGGTGCCAGCAATTATATAATCAGCGGCAGTGATTATGTAATCGCAGGCACTGATTATATAATCACTGCCGCTGGTTTAAGAATTTGTGACAGGGTAATTGAGAATGGATCGTGTCTCTGTCTCTTTTCTATGGAGAATAGAGATTATTCGTTATATTTGTGGGAAATAATAATGATATCATGAGCAGAACTAATCTATTCTTATTATTGCTGGTTTTCCTTGCGGGAACTTCATGCAATAAGCAGCAGCATTTCATTTCGGACGATGCGTTTCGTGCCGAAGTTGAAAAAGATTTCCAGGCAAAGCAGGCTGCTCTGCCGAACGGGAATCTTTTTTCCGTCTTCAACCAGCAGATGACACCGGACGAAAAAGAGGCGCTTACTTTCTTGTATGCCTATATGCCGATCGGGGATATTACGGATTACGACGGGCAACTGTATCTCGACAATATCCGCAGCTCGTTTCGTGCACGGGTGGAAATGCCCTGGGGAGACAGCATACCGGAAGATATCTTCCGCCATTTCGTACTTCCCGTGCGAGTCAACAACGAGAATCTGGACGAGAGCCGCATGGTCTTTTATGAAGAACTGAAAGATCGGGTGAAAGACTTGTCCTTGTATGACGCCGTGTTGGAGGTGAACCATTGGTGTCATGAGAAAGTGATCTATACACCGTCAGATGCCCGGACGAGTTCGCCGTTGGCATCTGTGAAGACCGCTTACGGGCGTTGTGGAGAAGAGTCGACGTTTACCGTAGCTGCCCTTCGTTCGGTCGGTATACCTGCCCGCCAGGTCTATACGCCGCGTTGGGCGCATACCGACGATAACCATGCCTGGGTGGAAGCCTGGGTAAACGGTAAATGGTATTTTCTCGGAGCCTGCGAACCGGAACCGGTCCTCAATTTGGGATGGTTCAACGGACCGGCTTACCGTGGTATGCTGATGCACACGAAAGTATTCGGCAAATACAACGGACCGGAAGAAGTCATGGATGTAACCGACGGTTACACCGAGATCAACGTAATCGACAATTATGCCCCGACAGCCAAAGCGACGATCACCGTTGTGGATGAAAATGGCCGACCGGCTGCCGGAGCCGATGTTGAATTCAAAATATACAACTATGCCGAGTTCTATTCCGTAGCCAATAAGAAAGCGGATGCCGAAGGGAAAGCTTTCCTTTCGGCCGGTAAAGGCGATATGCTGGTATGGGCGACCAAGGATGGCAAGTTCGGATATAGCAAGGTGTCGTTCGGCAAAGATAATAATGTGACGATTACGCTTGACAAGAAGCCGGGCAACATCGAAACCGTCACGCTCGACGTCATTCCTCCGGTAGACGGCTCCATTGCTGCCTGCGTGACAGACGAACAGAAAGAGGCCAACGCCAAGCGTCTGCACGAAGAAGATGTGATCCGCACTAAATATGTGGGTACTTTCTATACGGAAGAGAAAGCGGAAGCACTTGCCAAAGAATTAGGTATCGACCCGCTGAAAACAGCCGATGTCATGATCGGTAGCCGGGGTAACTGGCGTGAGATCGAGAAGTTCCTTCGTGATACGCCCTCCGACAAGCGCCCGATGGCGATGGATTTGCTGAATGTCATCTCCGCCAAGGACTTGCGTGATACGCCGGCTTCCGTATTGGCGGACCATCTGAACAATGCCCAGGCGGTACAAAGCTCCCTGTTCACCGAATATATCCTCAATCCGCGTGTGGCAAACGAGTTCCTGACACCGTACAGGAAGTTCTTCGCCGCTAACGTCGATCCGATGTTGGTGAAGAAGGCCAAAGCTGATCCGCAATTAATTGTAGACTGGGTGAAGGAAAATATCAGTATCAATGACAGCCTGAATCCGCAACGCATTCCGATTATGCCGATGGGCGTATGGAAATCGCGCGTGGCCGACAAAGGTTCCCGCAACATATTCTTCGTTGCCGTATGTCGTAGCATCGGTATTCCGGCACGTATCGAACCGGTAGCAGGAAAAGTGCAATATGCGAAAGGCCTGAACTGGGTGGATGTGGATTTCGAAGCCGCCGAGCAGACGATTGCCAAGCAAGGCAAGGTCGTCGCTTCTTACCAGCCGATCAAAGCATTGCAGGACCCGAAGTATTACAGCCATTTCACAATTGCGAAAGTGTTGCCGACCGGCAAGTTGCAGACACTTAACTTCGAATCGGGCGATGTGGATATGGGGGGCGGCGACACTTGGAGCGCCTTGTTGAAAAAGCCGCTTTCTATGGATGAGGGCCATTATATGCTGGTAACCGGAACGCGTATGGCGAATGGTAGCGTATTGGCCGAAATATCCTTCTTCAACGTTGAACCGGGTAAGACAAGCAATATCAAACTGGAGATGCGTGAGAGTCAGGATGATGTACAGGTCATCGGCAACTTCAACTCCGAAAACAAGTTCAAACGGGCCGACAATGGCGAGGAAACGAGTCTGTTAGCGACTACCGGCCGTGGCTATTATATCGTCGCTGTCCTCGGAGCCCGCCAGGAACCGACCAACCACGCCATGCGTGACATTGCTGCCGTAAAGAAGGAGCTCGAAGAATGGGGCCGTGGCATGGTCTTGCTGTTCCCCGATGAAAAGGGTTTTCAGAACTTCGACCCGAAAGAGTTCGGAGAGTTGCCAAGTACCATCACATACGGTATAGATATCGACAAGACGATTCAGAAGGAGATCGCCGCAGCCATGAAGTTGCAGAATGCCAACACACTGCCTATCTTCATTATCGCCGACACTTTCAACCGCGTAGTATTCGTTTCACAAGGCTACACGATCGGCTTGGGAGACCAGTTGATGAAGGTGATACATAAGTTGTAATCTCTTCTAAAGAAAAAGAGTGTGTGTCAAAACCGCCTCGTTCTCGCGCTTGACACACACTCTTTTTAATATATAGTAAATTTTAAAAAGCGATTACCGACGGCGGCGTACGCTGCGGACCGGAGCGCTTTTCTGGGCTTTCGGAGCTTTGACTTTGACCTCCTTTTGTTTACTCTCTTTGGCGGCTTCCGTCTTTTTGCCACGGGCGGAGACAGTTGCACTTTTGGTTTTCTTGCCTTTTGTGTCAGCAGCCAACTGAGCTGTATCCGGTTGCAGATAGAGGGACTTCTCGAAGGTGATCAATTGATTCTCGATACGTTCCTGCTCGCGTTTCATCGAATCGGGTGTCGGGCAGTAGGCTTGCAGAGGCTGATTCATCAGGTTCTGCGTCTTGAAGATATCGCCCTGGAACATCCGGCGACGGAAATAATCGTCGAGCGTGAAAGTCATGGCGTTGTTGATGTTGGACGTCATGATATAGGCCGTATTGATATAGGGCCGCAGGTTTTCATAAGGAATCCAGAACATCGGCATGGTGTTCTGTCCCATATCGTCCACGATCGTCAGGATCGGGCAGATCGCGAGTGTCTTGACATCGAATACGGAGTTGTTCTGGTCGAAATACCAGGCTTCTTTTATATAATAGGAGCGGACATCACCGGAAGGAATATCGCTTTCATTTACGACGAAACTGGCGGGTTCGTTGTCTTTGCCTGGCGTCTCTTCATAGAAGATGCGGCAACGGTCCAGCATGACTTTCAGGTCGAGCTTGCGGTTGTCGCTGAAATCCTCGTAACCGTCCAGGTATTCATAGGCGGACAGCTTACCCTCGCATACCAACTGGAAGATGATCGAAAACAGATTCATCTGTCCGTTCATCGGTTGGGTGGGATAGTATAGAGGAGCATTCTGCTCTTTCGTGAGATCGATCTGGCGATAGATGACACGCATCCAGCGGGCGTTGCCGATATTCTGCGTCATCCGTTCGTTCATATCCTGTGCACGGACGGTCAGTTCGGGCATACCGCTCTCTTTCTTATCTTCTTCACGGGCGCCACGGCTCGATACGGGGCCACGGCGTCTCTGCTGTTGTTGCTGGGCGTTACCGGCCTCTTCCTGCGCCTGCATGGGGACGGAGGCGAACAGGGCAATGGCGAGGGTTGCTATGTAATATAAACGTTTCATATATCTTTATACATTACGGGGCGAGCAAACCTCGCCCCTACGTTATGTTAATTGACGATTACTTCGACGGTCGGAATGATACGTTCCTTGTTGTCCGGTCCTAATACCTTCACATGGGTAATGTAGAAGCGTTTGCCTCTTGCCAGGCGGCGGATATAATCTTTCTGACGCTGTGAGAACTGGTTGCCTTGCGTGACTTCCGGAATGATGTTGCCCATCGAATCGTAGAAAGTCAACTCGAAACTCAACACCTTGAACGGCACGTTCAGCAAGTCGTCGTCGATAGCCGCCTGGATACCGTCGGCTTCCACCAAATTCCGTTTGGAGAACTGGCCACCACGGAACTTGCGCATATTGCCGTTCTGGTCCTTATATTCGATAAAAGGCATCGGATCAGGCAGGGCGCGTACGCGGAAAGTCGTTTTCGCCATCTCGACGCTGCGGCCATCCGCCATTTTAGCATGGACGGAAACGATGGCATCTGTTCCGACCGTTGTCGGACGGGCTTCCCATTGGTCTCCTTTGCGGATCAATGTCCCGTTTGTCATGGTCGCCGTCACATTACCGCTCGGTACGCCCGGCACGGCAATACGGATCGGGTTGGCGATTCCGGCATACAACACATTCATCAGCATCGGCGCTACCGTCGCACTCGGTTCCGTCACGAAATATTCGCTTTCGAACTCGCGGCGCATCACGCTGCCGTCACTACCCGGCATTTCGATATATCCTTTGACCGGATAAGTGCCAGGAGTACCGGCGACAGCCGTAAACATGCCGTTTGCATCATAAGGCAGTTCCTTTCCGTTCACATAGACGGTCGGGCGTTTCGTCGAGTCGACAGCCGATAAGACGATATTGGCCTTGTACTGACTGCCACGCATGACGATCTGGCTTTCCGGGATTACCTGTGCCGTGATCTGGTTCACACGATAGTCGCGCATGTCGACGCTGCTCAGCAGGTTCGACAACACTTCACCTTCGGCATAGCGGATATCGCTTTGCAATTTCGTCAGCAAGGTGACAGCCGCCGCCACCGGCATATTCTCGAACAAAGCCTCTTCCCAAGTGCGGGTATTGATACCAGCCTTGTGAGGCGGTGTCGTCGACAGGCTGGCTTCGATGATGCGCGTCTTGGCAGAGTCTTCCACCATCTCGCCCATCAGTGTCCGGTATTTTTCGATGCTCTGGCGCAATTTTTTGCCTTCACCCGAAACGGGAGACAACATCACGCGGGAAGCCGCTTCGAGGTCGTCCTTATGATCGATATTATTGACATCGGCATCCTTACCGTCGGCAATCTGTGCAATACGCACTTTCAGATCCTGCACATAATTGTACAGACTGTCGGAAGCCTGCTTCACCTTTGTCCCCTTTTCGTACCATTCACGTACTTTTTCGGGATTTGTCTGATAATAAGCCTTCAGTTCCTCCGTGACGATCTCATTACGGGTCGAGGTATTATCGATAGAAGTACGCAAGCTGCCTTCCACCAGTTCGAAACCGTCAAGTACCTCCGACGACACGTTGAGTGCCATCATAGCGATGAACACCAGATACATCAGGTTGATCATCTTCTGACGGGGCGAATTGGGATTATTTGCTATTCCTGCCATATTCGATTACTTCATTGGGTTGTTTGTATACGGAGTTTGCTGCTGATATCCGTACGGTTGCTGATAGGCCTGCTGGTAATTCTGCTGCTGTGCGGGCTGCGGTTGCTGCTGTTGGTAAGCAGGCTGCTGCGGCTGTGCAGGTTGCTGATACCCCATATTGACCGTCATGGCCTGTAACAGGCGGCTGTATACCTGGTTCAATTCGGCCAACTGTCGCGTCATCTTTTCCGTCTCGTTACGGAACACGGAACTGTCGACAACGGAGCCGTCATACATTTCGCGAATACGGCTCAAACCACTGTTGATGTGTTCGATCGATTCGATCTGTGAGCTGATGCTCTTCAACTGTATCTCGTAGATCGTGTTCAAGCCGGATATGTTGCGGTTCAGCATTTCCATCTGCTGCACGTAACCGCGGGAATTCTGGTTGATGCCATCCGAATTATCCGTAATGCTCTTATACGAGTTCAAGAGCGTGTCGGAAACGTCGGTCAGCGAATGGGTCACCTGGCTGAAACGCTCCATATTCTCGGACATGCCCGAAAGCTGTTCCAAGTATTTCTGCGTCGCTTCCGTCAGCTCCGCCATTTTGGAGATCTGTTCGGCGGCACCACTCAGCTTCTTGATACTGTCGGAAAGGTTTTTCGTATCTTCTTCGCTCACATCCAGGCCGAGACTGCCCAGTCCGGAAGCCTGCTTGCCGCTTAAATTGATTTTCAGCCCGCCAGCGATCTCGTCGTCGGTCGTATTCTCCGGCGAGTTGACCAGATTGGACATAGGCGTATTGGCGAAATCCGGACGGTCGAGCGGATTCTTCGATTTCAATACCGGGAACACTTCTTCCCAGTGATATTCATTGAATGGCTTTTCAAATGCGGAGATAAAGAATACCAATGCCTCTACCGTCATGGCCACAAACAGGATCTGGTTACCATACGGCAAGTGCAACAATTTGAACAAGGCGCCGATAATAACGATGGAGGCACCCCAGCTATAACAGAAATTCAGTACCCGCTTGCCTTTTTCACTGGCGAGGTACATTTCTACTCTGTTTTTATATCTTCTATATTTTCCCATAATATAATGTATATTCGTTAATTAGAGAGGGCGGGCGAACCCCGCCCCTGCGTTATTTTTTACCTTTTGCTCTCGAAAAACCGATTTGTGTGCGGGCGCAACGGAAACCGATGTATGAACGGGTTTCGTTCTGGTATTCGAAGGTGCGCATATCCGAACGGATGAACTGTGCCACGTCTTTCCAGGAACCGCCTCGTACGACCTTCTTTTTCATGGCGTACGGGTCTTCTTTCGCGGCATTGTAGCGCAGATCCGGGTTCATGTCGCTCATCTGGCTCGGTCCGGATTCGGAATAGGAGGTAGATGTCCATTCCGCCACATTGCCGGCCATGTCATAGAGGCCGAATTCGTTCGGAGCGAAAGAGCCGACACGCGAAGTAATCAGGTGTCCGTCTTCTGTATAGTTGCCTTTGCCCGGCTTGAAGTTGCCTAAGAAGCAACCTTTTCCGCTCACCAGTTCGTCACCGGCCCACGGATATTTGTTTTCGTTCTTGCCTGTACGGGCGGCATATTCCCACTCGCCTTCGGTCGGCAGGCGGAACGGTTCGATGGCCTGTCCGCTGGGGAAGTTCAGAGATTCCTTGAACAGGTTGGTGCGCCATACGCAGAAAGCAGTCGCCTGTTCCCAAGAAACGCCTACCACAGGATAATCGTCATAGCCCGGATGCGAGAAATACATACGCATATAAGGTTCGTTGTAAGCATTATTGAAATCGTTCACCCAGCAACTTTCGTCCGGATAGATATTCACGATACGGGTATGAAGGAAATCCCATGGTCCGCTAAGCTGGCGCGTGATGGTCTCGTTCACGATCTCGCCTTCCTCGGTGATGTAGGCCGTATCTTTGGATATCATGATCACTTCGTTGGGATCGACCTGTATATCGGTGTTACGCACGCGGGCTGCCGGGTCCAGGTTGTGTTTGCGAAGGGCAGCCGACGTATAGTCGTACCATTCGTAACGGTAGACCATCTGTTTCGGGTCCAACGTCTTTTCGCCGGTCACCGGATTGACGGTATAGACGCTTTCGATTGCCCGGATCTCGTCTTCATTGGCACGTTTCCAGGGAATCGGACGGCTCCAATCCAGATGCGGGGTAACCGGTTCGCCGTATCGATCTTCGGTAATCTTAAACAGGTCATTGCCGCCATAAGCCGGGTCGGCCAGACGCTCGCGGATAATGGAATCGCGCACCCAATACACGAATTGGCGGTATTTGGCATTCGTCACCTCTGTCTCGTCCATCCAGAAAGCATCGAAAGAGACACCTTTCGTTTCCGGATTGATTCCCCACAAGGAATCCTTATCAGCGGGTCCCATCTCGAATGAGCCTCTTTTGATCAGAACCATCCCGTAAGGGGCAGGTTCGTTAAATGCAACCGATCGTACCCCCGTCACTTCGCCCCCGCCACCGGAAAGGGTTTTGCCACATGAGGTAAACAGGGTTACTGCCGCAAGTACTAACAATACTTTTTTCATATACTATAATATACGTACACTTTTATGTCTATTCTTTCCTGACTTCGATTTTTTCAACTTCAACTTGTAGCTCACTACCAACTCGTGGCTTCCACTCGTGGCTTTCAAGATGGGTATGGTAGAGATCGGAAAATCATACGCATATCCTACCTGGAAACTCCCGATCTTGGCTCCTAACAACAGGATCAGCGACTCATTCACACGCCAGGAAAAACCTCCGTTAAACATCTTATTATAAAACAGCCGGGCGGTTATGTCCGCTTGAAAAACCTGCATGTCTGTTTTCAGGAATACAGACGGCTGTAATTCATACAACGGATTTCGAAACTGAATATTGTATCCGGCTATCAAATTATATGTACTGGCGAGATACATGGAAGAATAATCGTCCAATGAGATCTCTGTCTTGTTCAAGTGCGTGACGCCTAAACCGGCATAGAGGTTCTTGCGGTGATAGTAAAGCCCGGCATTCATGTCGAAGCCCATTCCGCTTGCCTGTGTTTTTGGAATCGCTTGGTCTTCCTGTTGGTGGAACTGGCTGGTTGGATAAAAGACCTTTTCTCCGTCAAACGACTGGTTTACCATTCCGAACTGCATTCCGATACTGAGTGTGCCGCCAAACAGTTTTTGTTTATAGGCATACTGCAAATTGACATGTGTATTGACGAAAAGCCCAATTCCTTCGGTAAAGACGACCATCCCGACGCCATGATTGGTCTTCCCTATCTTCAGCGGCATATCCGCATTGATGAAGAAGGAAGTCGGCGCCCCGTCGATCCCGACATATTGCAAACGGGACATTGCCAACATATTCAAGTCTCCCGTAACACCCGCATATGCCGGATTATAGTAACCCAGCGCCATAAAATACTGGCTCAACTGCGAGTCGTATTGCGCCCGCGCTCCCGTGAGGCCGGTTACCAAAAGGATAATAAGCAGGAGATATTTGTTCATTCGATTTTGCTATAACAACTATAAAAACAGGCAAATTTACTCGCCTTTATGAAAAAATAAACGAAAAAGAAAGAGATAAATTGTATATCAGGTCATTCTTCTTAAATAAAAAATCTTATATCATTAACAGTTTTTCAGTCCAATCTGCAAGAAATATGGGGAGATTAAGAATCGTACCATCTCGTTTCAGGTTGTTCATGGAAAAACGCAAAGCCAATCCGACAGCGAAACGATCAATGTATATTCCAAGGCTTTTACCACCCAAACGAATACCGGTTTTAACTTCCACAGGAAGTAGTGACATATTGTTTTGTAACAGGAAATCCACCTCTGCGGTCGCTTCGGATGTCCAATATCTCGGCATTGCATCGAAATGCGCAACGAAGGACTGCAACACCATATTTTCCGCCATTGCACCTTTGAACTCAGTATAAAGCGGATTTTCTGTCCAAAGTACATCTGCCGGAAGTTGTGCCATGACACGAAGTAAACCCCCGTCACACAGATAGATTTTAAATGCCGAAAGGTCGTCGTATGCACTCAACGGCAAACCAGGTTTGGAAGAACAGAAGATACGATATATCATTCCTGCGTGCTCTAACCACAATAGCCCATCCTCATATTCTCGTGCTCTCGCTCCTGTTTTGACAAGTTTATAGACAAACTTTCGATTTTCCTTTGCCAACTGAGACGGTATTGAGTTCCAAATAGCAGCAATGCGCGGAATATCCTTTCCTGGGGCATGCTTGGCAAAGTCCAAAGAGTAGGCCATCAGAATCGATTTCTGAATATCTTCAATCTCTTGTATTCCTCGCTTTTCAAGCATAGCAGTAACTGCAGCAGGCATTCCTCCGCAAACCTGATAGCGGCGATATGCCTCTCCGACACGGCCCATGACTATTTCGGGCAATGGGGCTATCTCCGTTAAATTTTCCAGATATTCGTACATTTGTGGCGTATCGGCACGCAGAAATTCCCGGAACGTAACCGGATACATTCGCAAAAATTCTACTTTGCCGACCGGGAACGAATCTCCCTGCGAGAGAGACACTCCTAATAAAGATCCTGCCGCAAGGATATGATATTCGGGAGTTTCTTCGCAGAAATATTTTAAACTGTTCAGAGCCTTGTTGCTCTGCTGGATCTCATCGAAAATAATCAATGTCCGTTCCGGTTCGATAGGATATTCCGTATAGAGCCGGAGAATATCGATTAACCGTCCAGGGCTTTTCGTATTCTCGAACTCTCGGCATAATTCCTCCGATGCATCGAAGTTAAAGTAGGCAACGTAGTCGAAATACTCCTCTCCGAACTTTCGCATGATCCACGTTTTTCCAATCTGACGTGCTCCCTGAATAATGAGCGGTTTACGTTCAGGTCGCTGCTTCCATTTAAGCAAAGCGGCCATTATATCTCTTTTGATCTCCATATTATATTCGCATTTTTCGTTCGTAAATCACATTTTTCCAATATGATTTGTGCAAATATACACATTTATGTAAGATAAAACGTGGAGCAACAGTCCTTTCCTATAAAAACACCAGCGCGACAAACAAATCATACTTGTTTATCGCGCAGTTTCTTAATTTTAATCTATTTAAATGAGATTAATATTCCTCCTCATTGAAGAAATTAGTCTATGTTGATTATCAATATATTATGAAACATTCAATGAAATTTGCGCAAACAAACCGCACCGTCTGAGACGGGCTGAGGTAATGGGAGGAAAGGATGGACAAACAAACTTTTTATGCTATTTTCCCATATATGGCTTCCATCTCCTTTATCGCTTTTTTCCATGAACCATCATTTTTAATATCGTCCATTGTAAGTTTTCCAGCCCTAACAGCATCATATGCCATCTTCTTCAACTTAGCAACATCATAATACAAATAATTTTCGTCATTTTGTATAAGTTTATGAATATACTCTGCAAGATACCCTTGTTCCCAAAAAGATGATACTATAAAATTAACATGCTCGCCTTTCATATTAGAATATCTAGTATCTCCATCTTGTTCTGCAATGCTTACAATCCATTTGCAAGATTTCTTAATTTCACTAGGATTTAAAAGAATCATATAAAACTCTTCTACCTTAGATCTTGTTAAAGCTAGTGCTAGAGCTATACTATCAACTAATTCGGAATTAGACACATCAGATATTTTCCATACGGATAACTCATGGTTAGTCGTGCCTAATTCAGAAACCGAATCGGCATCCAATTTGTCTTTACCAAACCATCCATCTTCTGTTATTTTACGAGCATACAGCATCTTTCTTCTAATGTAGCCTTAATAGTGTAATATTTCTTTCTTATCCATGGCTCTACCGGTGGCTCCACAGACTTAAGAAGTGATAATGCTTCAGAATTCCCCCAATGAGCAAACATATTATATGCTGCTGATTTAACTCTTGATGACTTATGAGACAAACTTGCAAGTGCTATCGTTTGCGAATATGGGTAAAGCTCTTTATATGAATAATCACTTAAGAGAGAAAGTATTTTTACACACATTCTCTCATCTTTTTTAAATGACTCTACAAAATAATCACAGATTAATTTTAAAGAAGCATCTTTATTTTCCGATATGAGTTCCGCAAACTTTATTGTGGCAACATTATCTTCTCCTGCCTCAAAAATAGTATTTTGTATTATTTCAAAAAAAATGTTTTTGTATTTGTCGTCAAAGGATATTGTTGAAATAGGTATAATATTGGCATTTGATATGTTTTTCGAGTTAACATATTCCAATTCCGACACAGGAGAACTATAAAATGTATTGATACATACATTACTAATCCATTGTAAATACTTATCTTTACTAGGATTATATATTTGTAATGGATTATCAGACAAATTATTTGCTTCACTTAAATATTGAATCAATTCAGCAAAATCAGGAATTAATCCAATCTGTGATGTCAGTTGCTCTTGTGTATTTCTATTAAGTACCATTTTTATTCAAAGATTAACTTATAATGCTCAATTGCTTTATCTATTTGATTTGCAATTCCCAGCCAAAAGGAATCTTGAATTCCCGCAATTTGCTCAATAGATGTTCCAACTAATGTATTAAAATCCAAATCAAGTATTAACCTATCAGCCATATTAACTGCGTTTATAATTACATCATTACGAGATAAGGTAAACACATGATTAACCATAACAGGTTGTTGTTGTTGAATTTGGAACTCTTCACGTATCACTTTTCGTATTTGCCATTCTACAGGATGCTCATCCTCTTTATTAGTTAATTTAGCATAAGCTAAATCACCTTGACCATTGCTAAGAGGATAAGAGACATTAGCACATAGAGCTAATCGAGTATATTGTACTCCTATTTTTTTGATTATATCAGATATTTCTTTGGTTATTCTACAAAATGAATCCCATGTGTCATTTATCTTTGTGCTCACTATATC
>ENA-UEQN01000487-UEQN01000487.1-human-gut-metagenome-genome-assembly--contig:-NODE-487-length-36923-cov-5.416952_pt1 | contig 36923 bp, 33 predicted proteins | sample MGYA00242940_ERZ507944 | MGnify/ENA primary metagenome ERZ507944 (study PRJEB26167, sample SAMN06115449) | human gut metagenome | host: Homo sapiens | place: China:Fujian | collected 2015-08-20... | reverse complement strand
AAAGCAAATTATGATATTTAATAAAAAATTAGATAAATATTCACACAATGGGTTTGTGAATTTGTTATAATACTTATATCAATTTGAATAATTATTGTCTTTTGTTCAAATTTTCAGAAGTGTGAAAATTTGAAATAATGGGCATGAAAAGAAGTAAATAAACGAAAGGAAGATGAAATATGTCGCTTGGACGAGTATTGGTAGTAGACGATGATAAGAACATCTGCGAGCTGCTCAGGCTTTACCTTGAAAAGGAGGGCTATGGAGTAATACTTGCACATGACGGTGAGGAAGCAGTGGTAAAATTCAACGCTCTTAAGCCTGACATCATACTGCTTGACATTATGCTGCCCGGTATAGACGGCTGGCAGGTATGCCGTGAGATAAGAAAGAAGTCCAACGTGCCTATCATCATGATAACCGCAAAGGTAGAAACATTTGATAAGGTGCTTGGTCTGGAGCTTGGAGCTGACGACTATATCGTAAAGCCTTTCGATACAAAGGAAGTTATCGCAAGAATAAAGGCTGTTTACAGAAGAGTAGGTCAGTCATCAGGCGAAGCTGAGATAAAGGAAGTCAAGTATGACAAGCTTTCAGTTAATATGACAAGATATGAGCTGAGAGTAAACGGTCAGGTGCTTGACACACCGCCGAAGGAGCTTGAGCTTCTGTTCCACCTTGCTTCAAATCCGAACAGAGTTTATACAAGAGATCAGCTTCTCGACGAGGTATGGGGCTTTGAATATTACGGCGATTCGAGAACTATCGATGTTCACGTTAAGCGTCTGCGTGAGAAGCTTGAGGGCGTTTCTGACAAGTGGGCACTTAAAACTGTATGGGGCGTAGGATACAAGTTTGAAGTCGCTGAAACACCGCATGAGTAATCGTAAAAGCATATTCTTTAAATACTTTGTAATTTGTTCAGCAGTAATACTTATAAGCTTTGTGTGCTTAGGAACGGTATTACTGCTGGTTTCTTCAAGGTATTTTATTGACGAAAAAAAGAGCCTGTTGGAGAAAAACACCAAGGCTCTTGCTTTATATACGCAGGAAGAAATGCTGGCTCAGCCTGCCGACTGGAAAAAGTCGGTGACAGATGAGATGATGCAGTATTCAATGGCGTGCAACGCTGATTTTATCTTGTGCGACTCTACGGGAGCAGTGCTTGTGAACTCCAGTAAGGATCCTGTGTGCAGCCCTCATAATATATCTGTCCATGAGCTTGAAGCTTTTTCTGACAATTGCGAGTATGTTTATTCGGATCTCGGAGGAGCTTTCGATGCTATATATCATGTGATAGGTAAGTCGTTCAAAGCGAATGGACCTGAATATTATGTGCTTGCATTCAGTTCAAAGGCGGCTCAGGACGACTATACCTACAACATAATGGAAATATTTATAGTTTCCGCTATAATAGTTCTGGTCATAGTAATGTTTTTGGTATATTTCATGACGCTGAAGCTTACTGAACCTATAAAAGAGATAGCGGAGGTGTCAAAGAAGATAGGAGCAGGAGATTTTTCTGTCACCCTGCCTGATTATTCTACCTCGGAGCTTGAACAGCTCAGCAACGCTTTCAACGATATGGCGGCCAGCCTGAAAAGCTATGACACCATGCGAAACAGCTTCCTTGCGAACGTTTCTCATGAGCTTAGAACGCCTATGACGTCTATAGGCGGTTTTGTGGACGGTCTGCTTGACGGCACCATACCAAAGGAGCAGGAGAGATATTATCTTAAGATAATTTCCTCTGAGGTACACAGACTTGCAAGGCTCGTAAGAAGTATGCTCAATCTTGCAAAGATCGAGGCAGGCGAGCTTAAACCTAATTTGCAGTATTTCTCTGTACTTGAGCCGATAGTCGATACCCTTGTGACTTTTGAGCCAAGGCTTGAGGAAAAGCAGATAGAGATAAGGGGTCTTGATGTTGACAGAGTGACCCTTTATGCGGATAACGACCTTGTGCATCAGGTCATGTATAACTTGATAGAGAACGCCATAAAGTTCGTTGACAAGGGCGGTTATATAGAGTTTCACTTTGAGCCTGAGGGCAATATGACAAGCATTTCTATCAGAAACAGCGGTGAGGGTCTGTCTGAGGACGAGCTTCCGCTGGTGTTCGACAGATTTTATAAGACCGATAAGTCAAGAGGACTTGACAAGACGGGCGTTGGATTGGGACTTAATATTGTACGTTCTATCATAAAGCTCCATGGGGGCAAGATAATGGTACGAAGCGTTAAGAACGAGTATACGGAATTTGTGTTCACGCTGCCTAACAAGGCGGAGGGCGACTAGGAGGCTCATATGGAGCAGTTTGAAGAGCAGCCTTGTCTGCATGATGAAAATGAAGATACAGCCCAAGAAACTGGGCATTACAAGCTGCCTGAGGGTGCGGTAGCCGCTCATAAGGTGGACGAAGATTTTTGGTCGGCTGTTGATTCGGCAAGAAAAAGAAGCCGCCGCAGAGAGCGTATGCGCCATGCAGTTGCAAGGCTGTGCTTTATGGTGCTTTTTGTAGGCATCGGAATAGCCATATCAATAACCTCCATAAGGGGAAGCGGCTGGGTGAGAAATCTTGTTACAGGGGACGAGAAGATAAGCTTTACTCTTCCTGTGGCTGACAAGCCGAAGCTTGACGATGAATTTTATCAGGCTGACGGAAGATACACTGCCGAGGGTATCGCAAAGGGGTTTTCTCCCGCTGTGGTATCTATAGAGGTTTACAAAAATTCGGGTGGATATGTTGCGGCAGGTCAGGGCAGCGGCGTTATAATGTCTGCTGACGGATATATCGTCACAAACGCCCATGTTGTAAATGCGGCGGAGTCGGGCATAAAAGTTGTTCTAAGCGACAATTCGGAGTATGAAGCCAAGGTGGTGGGGCAGGACCCTGCCACGGATATAGCGGTGATAAAGATACAGGCGCAGGGCTTGCAGGCGGCTGAGTTCGGCGATTCAACTCAGGTGAATGCAGGTGAAGAGGTGGTCGCTATCGGCTCGCCGGCTGGTTATTACGGCACTGTGACAAAGGGTATCGTATCAGGTGTGAACCGCAGGATAAGGCTTGAAAACTCGTCAATAATAATGAACTGCATACAGATAGACGCAGCTATAAACCCGGGTAACTCAGGTGGAGCGCTGTTCAATATGTGGGGTCAGGTCATAGGGATAACCTCATCGAAGCTTGCTTCAAGCGACTATGAGGGCATAGGCTTTGCGGTATCCATAGACGAGGCGAAGCCTGTTATTGAGGAGCTTATGGAAAAGGGCTATGTGGCAGGCAGAGTAAAGATAGGTGTGACTTATTATGCTGTCAGCGACACCACTGCTGAGATATACGGCATAAAGCCGGGTATTTGTATTGTATCCATAAACCCTGATTGTGACGTTGCCAACACAGATCTTGCGGAGGGCGATATCATCACGGAAATAGACGGAAAGTCCACCGCAGGAGAGGTGGATATAGCGTCGCTGTTTTCAGGAAAGCAGGCAGGAGATGAAGTCGTCTGCAAGGTATATCGCAAGACGGACAGCGGTGATGAGAGAGAGTTTGAGATAAAATTCAAGCTTATGGCGGATAACGGCGGTCTGGTGGCAGAAAGCCAGGCGGAATAGATAACAAAAGTGGATAAAAAAAGAAAAAAGCTGTGGTAAGAAAGGGTACCACAGCTTTTTTCTTAGGGGATTAATAAAATATGTGATGATATTATAGAATTACTATAATACTATTATTATATATTCCCCTTAGTTTCATGTCAACATAAAAGTGTGACAGCTATTTCAAAAAAATCTGTCACACATTTTGTCACTGGAAAGATGTATAAAAATACAAAAGAGCAGACCATATTGCGGTCTGCTCTTAGTTTTCACGAAAAATTATTCATAAAGACCCTCGATAGAGAATGTAATCTCAAGGCTGTCCTCAAATGCAAGATTGTCCTTGTCGATAGGAGAATCCTTAGCTGTATCGCCGTAATCGTTGTAGATCTCGATTCTGTAGCAGTTGTTGTTGTCCTCGATGTTGCCATACTTAATCTTAGCTTTATCGAATGCAACTTCCTGACCGTCAGCCTTGATAGACTTAAGCTCTACCTTGAGATCGTCAGCGTTGTACTTACCTGGAGTTTCCTTATCAGTCTTAGGATCGCCTGTGCCCTTGAGTTTTTCGCCGTTAAGAAGACCGATGATATCAACGCACATTACTACGCAACCCTGAGCGCCAACAGCATAGTCGCCGTCAAGAGCGATCTGTGGGTTGATGCCCTCGTCCGGATCGTCATAAGCTATAGAAGCGTTTGTGATAGAAACTGTGTACTCACCGTCGCCTGTTATGTCAGCGTCAACGCCGAATGCTTTAGTAGCTTCAGGTTCGCCCTGACCTTCCCAGTTGCCCCAGAGCCACTCTCCGTCACCGAACATAAGGAATGCATCATAGCCCTTGAATGTCTTTACAGGTGTGTAATCAGAGTCGCTGCCTTTTGTAGAGCCAGCAGAACTGTCTGTTGCAGCTGAATCAGCAGCAGACTCGGCAGCAGCTGTTGTAGTTGTTGCAGCAGTTGTAGTTGTAGCTGCTGTTGTTGTTGTAGTTGTTACAGGTGTGCTTGAAGAATCAGCTGAATCGCCGCATGATGCGAATACTACTGTTGTCAGAGAAAGAGCTGTGACAGCAGCAAGAATTTTTTTAGCTTTCATTATAATAACCTCCTGAAAAATAATGGCAGTTACACTGCCCCTAAGATAGAATATCTCTAATGAATATGATACAAAATTTTCGCATTTTTTTCAAGATACTATTTAAACAAATTTCCTTATGATAAATCGTTTACATTATACAAAACTTGTTGAAACTATATAAAAATATTAACCTTACAGCAACATATTGACCAAATCATGCGAAAATCGTGCACTTAAAATATGAATAACCTAAGCTTTATGTGGCACAATACTGGCAGTCAGAAACAAAAAGGAGCGAGAACAAAATGGATATAAATTTGAGCAAGGCACAATACAGCGAGATGTACAAAGAGGCGTCAAAAGGGACTAAGTGGTGGGTGACCATACCGAAGGCGTTTTTATTTGGCGGACTTATATGCGTTATTGGGCAATCGCTTATGGATATGTATTTATATTTAGGTTTATCCAAGGATAACGCCTCAATGTCGGTATCAATAACTTTGATATTTTTATCGGCTCTTCTCACAGGTCTTGGCTGGTATGACCGCATAGCGAAGCACGCAGGTGCAGGTACGCTTGTACCCATAACAGGTTTTGCGAATTCTGTGGCAGCGCCTGCTCTTGAGTTCAAGACGGAGGGATATATTCTTGGGCTTGGGGCGAAGATTTTCATTATCAGCGGACCTGTTATTCTTTACGGCACTTTGGCTAGTGTGCTTTACGGGCTTATTTATTATTTGTTTTTGAGGTAGGGTCACTCGCCCACGTCAAAGTTCTACTGTCGCAAAATCGCTGGCGCTCTTTGCGGGGTGGGTTTGCATAAGGATATAGTATAAGCGGTGCAGAGTTTATGCTCCGACACCGCTTTGCTTTATGCTTTTACTTTGCAATTCTTCTTTTATTTTCTGCACCGCTTAGTAGGCTTACGCCTATTGAGGCTCTGCCTCAAGCTCCGCAATGGGCTTTGCCCCTTGACCCCACAAGCCCTCTAGCGTCGGGCTTGAGCCTGCGCTTTATTGCTCGCTTCGCTCGGTGGTGCTTTTAATTTGCTTTACACGAGGGTATCCTTATATTTCTTGCCCTCTACCACCAATATTGGATAGCCGTCAAGATACGGTTTCACGGCTTCCGGATTTTCGTCTGCATACTCAAATATCTGATCTGCCAGCTCGTTAGCTGTTTTCGTCAGCTCCTTTATGGACTTTTCATTCATAGTAGGACAGACCGGCGACAATGTTATTACTTTAGTTTCATTCAGTGCCATTACTCTCAGTGGCCATATCCTGCAGTCGAACGGTTTGTCGTCGCCTAATATACAGCCCTTCTCGTTATCCAGCATTGGACAATAATACAGGTCTGCATTCTGTTCCTTATCCATTTTGAACAAGAAATGGTTTTCCTTCTTTATAAATTCCTGCTTAGGGGCATATTCCTGCAATATCTTGCTTGCAAGCGTTTGTGAGATATATGGTGTTTCCCATATATCATAGCTGTCAAAGCAGCAGCATATCCTGCACTTTGCACATTCCTCTTTTGACAATATTTTTGAAAGCATTTTTTCTGTCATGCCTGCCGTTTGCAGGCATTTCCCCCTTTCACGTCTATGGTATGTTAGCCATACTCTTGTGGATTGTATGTTTTTACTAATTATAACACGTTTCTTTGATAAAATCAATAGTGGCTTATTTTTTTCTACATAGGGAGCTATCTGTTTTATGTAAATTAACGGATTATTTACATTTGCTCTGCCGTATTGGGGATATTCTCTTTACGGAAGGTCTTATTTGCGGCAAAGCCTATGCCGAGCATTACTGCCATGCCTGCCCACACAAGTGGTTCGCTTATCATGATGCCGAAATATCCCATGCGTGGGGCGAGTATCATTGCCACTGCGAACTTGCCCAAAAGCTCTATTATGCTTGAAGCTATAGGTGTTATCTTATCTCCTACGCCCTGAAGTGCGTTTCTGAAAACTATTACTATGCCGAGGATAAAGTAAAATGCTGTGTTTATTTTCATGTATTTTTCCACTGTACCCACTATCTCAGGGTCGCTGATACCTGTGATAAGGTGTGCGAAAAATGGTGTGAAAAGCCATGTTGCGGCTATTACGATAACAGACCAGCCCCATGTTATGAGGGTCGCTTTTTTCACGCCCTCTTTTACTCTGTCTATCCTGCCTGCACCGTAGTTCTGGCTTGAAAAGGTTGCTGAAGCCGCACCGAAAACTGATATAGGGAGCATAAAGATCTCAGATATTTTTCTTGCGGTGGTGTGGGCGACTATTATGTCAGTGCCGAAGATATTTATTGCGCCCTGCATTATAACAGTGCCGATACCAACGAGAGATATCATAAGTACCATTGAAACTCCTGTTGCATACATATCTCCTGCGAGCTTGAAGTTAAAGCGGAAGTCGCTTTTTGATGGGATAAGAAATTTGTGCTTTTTAATGATGTATATTATACAAAGCACAACTGAGATACCCTGTGCGATAAGGGTGGCATATGCCGCACCCTCAACGCCCATTTTAAAGCCTAGGATAAAGAGAAGGTCAAGCCCGATATTAGCGATAGTTGATATTATAAGGAAGATAAGTGGCGAAACAGTGTCGCCCACTGCACGGAGGATACCTGCGCAGATGTTATAGAACATTGATATTATCATTCCTGCAAGGATTATGACTATGTAGGTTTTTGCCTGCTTAAAGATGTTGTCAGGCGTGTTCAACGCTTTCAGCAGTGGGTCGATAAAGGCAAGGCTGAGGGCGGTGAGGGCTATTGCCGTTGCGATACCGAGGGTAAGGGCGTGGGCGACGGACTTTTTCAGGCGGTCAAACTCTTTTGCACCGAAAAAGCGTGCTGTCACAAGGGCGAAGCCGTTTGTAAGACCATTCAGAAAGCCTATTATGACGGTGTTTACTGATGAAGTTGCGCCAAGGGCGGCTATGGCGTTTTTGCCTAAGGTCTGTCCCACGATTCGGGTGTCGGCAAGATTATAAAAAAGCTGAAAAACGTTGCCAAGCAGAAGGGGCAGGGCGAACATCAAAATAAGCTTTGTGATATTTCCTTTCGTTAGGTCTTTCATAATTCTTTCTCCTGTTTATGTCTGATATTTATTCCTAAAACCATATTATTTTAGCACAAACAGAAATTCAATTGGTTATATTACTGTGAACATTTATTGTACATACTATACAATTTGCAGTGACTTTATTTGTGTGCAATAACGAAAACGTTTTAGCAAAAAAACACCCGACAGAAATTTATCCGTCGGGTGCTAAAGGGGAAATTTGGTGTAATGCTATTTAACTATGTCTACACTGTCAGTGGGTTTTGAGAGATCGGCATAGCTGTATGAGCGTATCTGTCTGTCGGAGAAGATATAAATATATCCGTCCTGAACGAATGCACTGCGGTAACGATCTCTCTGGTCATTGTCGTTGACCATAGCCGTGATCTCGTCTTCACTAGCATGATCGAAATAATCGTCAAGATAATCTGTATATTCGTCAAGCTTTATAGTTCCATACTCGCTGAAAGTTTTTGTTTCTCTGTCATATTTCATTACCAGCATTTTTTCCACAGTTTTATTATAATAGGTATAGTCCAAATTGTAGCCGTCGGTGGTCTTGCCTACTGTGGTAATGTCATTGAATGGTATGGCTATATATCCGTTTTCGTTGTCTGTTATTATTGAATTTGAAAAAACAGTGCTTGCGGATCTCTGGGTCATATCCTTTCCGTCAACTGTTGTTCCCATTTCTTTCTCGTGATATTTGTATTCCTGTATAGTCTTGAAGAAGTTGAATTTCTTTACTACCTCTGTGTCATAGACCTGCACCTGATCCACTGTGCCGTTAGCATTCGCTATGCCCTTGCCGCTTGAGCCGTATAAAAGGGTTTCTTGCTTTTCTGTTTTGCTCTTGTCGAGTATCTTTACGCTGAAAGAGTCGAATGACGTGCTGTCGGTGCGCACGGCGATATCATCGTTATAGTTCGTACCATAATGGAAGAAGTTGTTTGCCGTTGACACTGCTATCATTTTATCATCAGGGGGTACCTGAGTTATCTTGTTAGGGTCTGAGAAATCATATACTTCATCAAGCTGGATATTGTTCGCTGCCTGATAAGTGTCATTATTGCTGTAAGCGGAAGAATAATCTCTGTAAACATACAGCATAGAATGATAGAACGTGTTATATCTTGCACTCTCGAAATCAGTGTCCTCGTATGTGAGGGTATTTTTCACAGGGACGCCAAGGTCATTGTCAAAAAGCCACAGGGTGCAGATATTAATGCCGCTATAATAGGTATTGTGTGTGCTGATATCGTAAATGTTTGCAGAGTCGTTTGAGAACAGCGACAATCTGCCGTTATACTCATCGCCTGATATGGCGTGGCTTATATGCTCGGCGTCTGCGCCTGTGACGGTCTGGGTTTTGTTAAGCTCCATGTCGCCGCCGCCGTAGTTTATTCTTGTAATAAGCGCTCTTGTTGGCACTGTGCTGTAATCATCGTCTGTTTTTTCAAAGCCATATGCTCTTAAAATATAAATGTTGTCTGTTCCCATTAAGATGTTGCTTTCACCGCAGGCGATAAGCTTTGAAGCCATGTATGAGCCTTGATTTTTTCCGTCAAAGGACGAAAGCAGGATCATGGACGGTGTATTATCTCTGGCTGTGATATACATTTCACTTTCTTCAAAAAGCTGTTTTTCACCATTGATGTATCGCACGGGTGCGATATCCTCGGGCTTTTGGTCATCTAATAGCAGTGAAGCTGCTCGGGTGTAGCGTGACACGATGAAAAACTTTCCGTCAACTTTTCTTATGCCCTCCAGCACGCCGGGCTGTTCAAACTCGCTTATGAGCTTGATATTCTCAGGGTCGCTCACGTCAAACACGCACATTCCGCAGTATTCGATATCCAGGTTTTTCTTTCCTGACTTCACGGGTAAGATAAAGTCGAAGAAAGCGTAAAGCTCGTTATTATCCAAATACATTGCAACAACGCTTGGAGCGAACTTACAGCCGTACTGTTCGTATTCGGCAATGTCGACAAGACCTTTTTTAAGGAAGGTTTCCGCAAAGATATCCTGTTCTGACTTTGTGATATTTCCGTTTTGGGTAATATAAACGTCGATACCGCCATTGTCAGTAATGAAATGGGCATTTCCGTAGGTTATGTTTGTTTCCAGCTCATCTATGCTGGTTGTGGGGGTGATATCCACGCCTGAGCGAGTGAGCTGTATATCAGCGGGGTTAGGGGTGAGCTGATGATCTCTAAGTGCCTGCTTATACAAAGCCACATAGTCATCGTCATCAACAGTCAAAGCGTCGATATTTTTGAATATATAGCTATTGTCAACTATAAAGTCCTCTATGTTTTTGCTGTTGCTATTTATATAGTTGTAAAGACCCTTATAGGTCGTTCCACGGAGGCCGTCAAGACCTGAGGCGTCAGCGGACTGTGAAGAAGCGGAATTGGGGTATTTTTTGACGAACTGGGTATTGCTGAACCTAAGCACAGCAAATCCGCCTACCACAAGGACGAAAGCCGCCACCACAGCCAGACATCTCAGGGCGTTGCTTCTGCCGCTGTTTATTTTTATCTCTGCACTATTTGGAGTATTTTCGATAACGGGTCTGAAGCCTGCCACGTCCAGCATATCTTTTATTTCCTGGGGCATGAGCTTATCAGGAATTTTGTTTGCCTGTTCCATTTGTCTGATAAGCTTTCTGCGTTTTCTTAAATTTCTCATCATGTCACCTCCTTTCCAAACAGCTTACTGCGTATTTTTGCTTTACCTCTGGATATATGGGAACGGACTGTCGTATCTTTAATACCTGTTATCTCCATTATCTCCCTGCCTTTGTAGCCTGCTATACAGTGAAGTGATATACAGAGTCTTTCCGCTTCACTGAGATCAGCAAACTCTTCTAAGATCTCGCACCGCTCGAATCCGTTTTCGTCCTTGATTATTGCGTCGCTTTCATTAATATAATCGAGGTTAGAGCGTCTTTGGGCGTATTCCTTTTGTTTTTGTTTGATCTTGGCGACCAGAATTTTGAACATCCAGCTATCGAAAGCTTCGCTTTTCCGCAGCGAGGAGATGCTCATATAGCCGTCCAGCACAGCGTCCTGCACTGCATCGGCGGCGTCCTCGGCATTTTGCAGGTTAGCGAGGGCGTAATAATAAAGCTCCTTATATATCTCTCCATAGAGCTTAGAAAAGGCGTCCGTATCGCCGTTCACCGCAAGTTCTGCGAGCTTTTTTCTTCCCTTTTTGTCCAATCTGATCCCCCCTGTCGTCCGTCATAATATAAGTGTATATTTTTCACTGAAATGTTGCAGTGAAAAAAATTTTTTGAATAAAAAATCGGGGACGAGGTGGTCGTCCCTGATGATATTTGTTTATCAAACTGTGTAGGTGCTGGCGTCCTCGACAGCCCATTTCCTATTTGCCTTTACGAGCTTGCGTTATCCGCACAAAGTTCGGCGCAACAATTCACAACATTGTCTGCTTCTTTTCATTCGTGAAAATTCCAAGCTTAGCCGCTTCGATATCGGGCTGTCGAGGGCGCCAGCACCTACATCAAAGTTCTACCGCCGCAAAATCGCTTAGCCCGGTGCTGAGGGGGTAACTTTGGTCTGCTATGCTAATTCCTCATTCCTCACTCCTCATTCCTCATTTTTCACACTGCATACCCATTCCTGTTCAACAATTTTATGACCTTATCATAATTAAGTCCCTTTACGGCATGATAGTCTGTACTCTCCGAATTGGTATAAACTCTCACGGCACAAGTATGGCTTATCTTCTGAAACGGATTTTGCATGACAGTTACCATTGACACTCTGTCAAGTGCGGCTATTGATTTATGAAAGCTATACCATTTACAATATGACAATGTACAATACCCGTTTTCAAAGCCTATTGACGTTGTGAACGCTGCCGCCGCCTTGACTATCACGAGCCACAGCAATGGTATGGTAGTTAGTATAACAAGTATGGTTATTTCTCTTTTCCAGTTAGGAAAAAAGTAAAGCGCTCCTCTTCCTGATACGATGGGTATAAACGTGCATATGAGCGGTATCGTTATAAATCTGCCAAGGTCGGCTTTTCCTGTGGAGATGTCGCTTTTCACCGGCGGTATTTTCGGCATGAGCATCTTCAGGGAGCGGTCAACCTGTCCGTTTGTCGTTATCGGTATAAGTGCTGATATTTCAAGCCGTCTTTTTCCGTATCCTGTACAGTGGGCAGACACAGAGGTTATTTTGCATATCTTCATAAGCAATGATTGTCTTAGGTCGATATAGTTTACTCTATCTCTATAGAGGACGTGTCTGCGTCTTGTGCCTATCCCGCTTCTGATTATGAAAAGGTCGGCACAGCGTGTGCAGGAAAAATTCCAGTGGCGCATTAGATTCGACAGAAATGATATGAGCCAGCCTCCTGCCAGCACACCGCCTGCGATAAGGATATATTCAGGCACTTCTGCAAGCACCGGAACTTTTGCTATCTCCGTATTCACTCTGCGGAGTATTTGTTCCTCCGCCTCTCGTCCTACTATCCTATATGCTTCGTAAAGTACCGACAGCACGATTATCATGCCTGACAGAGTTGATGAAAAGATAAGAGAGAATATAACGAGCAGGCTTTTCTTTGAGTTGTAGACATATTTAGGTTTGTTTTTGCATTTTGCAGTGGCAAAATGATAAAGCTCAAAGGCTCGTTTTTTTGTAAGGGTGAGCATTATATCTGAATTTTGCAGTGATTTTGCATCGGTGTCTATGTATACGGCACAGGAATGTATAAGTCTGGAAATATATCCTTGTGACAGTGACAATGAGCTTATCTCGGCAAAATAGACCTTTGTTCGTGTTATGCCGAAATAGCCTGTGTGGGCTATGATGCAATCTTCTTCAAGCTCATAGTAGACAAATATCCAGCGCAGGAAAGCGTAGCCGAAGATAAATGTGATAGTGAGGATATCAACCCAATGTGCCTGAAACCAGCTTTGAAAGTTGAATTTTGCGGCTATGAGATACTTGGCAAGAGGGATAGCAAGAAGCCACATATATTTAGTTGTATAAGATAATATCATTATAGGGTGCTGGCGGTGGGCGAAGAAATTCTTCAGCCAGCTTCTTTTTTCCTTGATAGTTTCTCTGCGGCTCATTTAAACCTTTCCTGTCTATGGTATCTAGTCTTCTTTGCGTTCTCTGTTTCGTATGGAGCTGTTTACTATGGCGGATATTTCCATGGCATCACGGCGGCTCATAAAAGGTATAAGAAGTCTTGCGCCCAAGGCGTTTAAGACAACGAAGTTAAGTCCTGTTATACTGCCTAGTGGGGTTATGATAGTGGTGACGGATTTTATTGCCGAGGTGGGCATAAAATGCCGCATGGTAAAGAAAAGCCCTGTAAAGGCGGTGACTTCTTTTGAGCTGACGGTGAAATAAGACCTGATGAAATAAAAGGGAAGCACCAGCAGGCAAAAAAGTGCGGCGATTATCCACATTGGCATAAGGATATAATTCACGGAAAATGGGATAAGTTTTTCTATGAGATTGACCGCATAGCGGATAAGAAACAATATTACCGCAAGGATAGCCCAGAAGATAAAAAGCGGTATTTTTGAGGGCTTATATCTGTGCATTTGAGGACGTTCACCTCGCTGTTTGTTTTTTTGCGTATTTGTATGTATGGTTATCTCAGTTTTCAAGAATTAATCTCCCTTTTATATCATATCATTTATAAGGCAATTATTTGCACGAAAAAAGTGTTTTCGGGGGAAAGCTATGGAACTTACGGCTATAATAAACAAGATAAATTCGTTTTTGTGGGGCGTTCCGCTTTTGATACTTTTGCTTGGGGGCGGAATATATCTGAGCATAAAGCTTGGATTTCCACAGATACACATTTTAAAAATAATGAAGAAAACGGTTTTTACGCTGTTTAAAAAAGAAAGCTCCGAAAGCGATTCTCTCTCGCAGTTTCAGACATTTTCCACGGCGCTTGCGGCGACTGTAGGAACAGGCTCGGTGGTGGGCGTGGGGGAATGTATCAGGATAGGGGGCGCAGGCTCGGTATTCTGGATGTGGGTATCTGCATTTTTCGGAATGGGGCTTGCTTACTGCGAAAACTATCTGGGAGTGAGATGCTCTGACGGAAAGCTTTGCGGTGCGGCGGCTTATCTCGAAAAGATAGGCAGAACGAAGCTCACGGCTGTTTTGTTTGCGTTTTTTACGGTGGGTGCGTCCCTTGGAATGGGCAACATGGTGCAGACGGGTTCGGCGGCTGCGGCTGCCCGAGAGGGGTTTGGGATACCCTCATATATATTTGCACTTGTGGTGCTTATTTTCGTATTTTTAGTAGCTGTGGGAAAAAACTCAGCAGCTTGTCTTTGCGAAAAGCTTGTGCCGATAATGGCGGTGCTTTTCATAGGCGGCAGTTTGGGAGTGATAATATTTCACCCATTAAAAGCCGCAGGAGCGATAGCAATAATAATAAAAAACGCTTTTTGTCCTAGTGCCTGTTTGACAGGCTCGGTGGCAGGGACGATAATATTTTCCATGGTGGAGGGGTTAAAGCGTGGAGCGTTTTCAAACGAAGCAGGCTTAGGCTCGACGGTGGCAGTACACAGCTCGTGCAGGATAAAGTCGCCTGAATTGCAGGGAACATGGGCAATGGCTGAGGTTTTTATAGATACCTTTGTCATATGCACTTTGACGGCTGTGGTGATAATAATAAGCGGCACTGACCTCACGGGGGATGATATGGCAGTGAGGGCTTACAATGCTGCTCTTGGTGGAGCGGGGAAGTATTTCATGTCAGGTTCGCTGATACTTTTTGCATTAGCGACAGTGGCAGGGTGGTTTTTCATAGGGGAGAGGGCTTGGAGATACCTTTTCCCTCGAAGCGATATGATCTATAGGATCATGGCGATAGCTTGTGGGTGCATTGGAACGATGTGGAGCATGGAGCTTGTGTGGGGGGTGTCGGATATTTTCAATGGACTTATGGCAGTGCCGAATGTTATCGGGGTATTGGTGTTGTGGAGAAAAGATGTAAAAATGAGGAATGAGGAGTGAGGAGTGAGGAATTGGCAAAGCTGACCAGAGTTGTGCACAAGCACAAAGTAAAAGTTAGCACCGAGCGAAGCGAGAGGTAAAACGCAGGCACAAGCCCGGCGTTAGAGGGCTTGCAGGGTCAAGGGACAGAGTCCCTTGCGGAGTTTGAGGCAGAGCCTCATTCGGCGTAAGCCGACTAGGTGCAGATTTAATGAGAAAAAAGCACATGAAAGTCCGATATTAAACAAAGGTGATATCGGAGCAAAAATCTGCACCGTTTTCCCTATCCCTTAGCAAATGTAAATCCGCAAAGAGCGGAGCGATTTTGTGGCGGAAGAACTTGCCCGAATAAGATGTAGGAGCCTGTTTGATGAATAATAAGATGTGCGTGCTGTGGAAAATGCGGGCGAACTCTGTTCGTCCCCACATTATGCCCTTATATCTCTCCGCTTGCGTGTCTTGTCACATGACAGCCTACGTTCACTGACACCGGCAGGCCTGCGATATGGGTCGGTGCTTCTTCTATATTTACTGCAAGGCAGGTCTGTGTGCCGCCAAAGCCTTGCGGTCCTATGCCAAGGAGGTTTATCTTCTCCAGCATTTTCGCTTCAAGCTTTGCATAACGTTCCTTTGGATTTCTTTCCGACACGCTTCTGCACAGTGCTTTCTTTGCAAGGTATGCGCACTTCTCAAAGTCGCCGCCTATGCCTACGCCTATGACTATTGGCGGACATGGGTTAGAGCCTGCTTTTGCACAAACTGACACTACCCAATCCACTATCTCGTCCTCGGTAACTGACGGGGTCATCATTTTAAGCTGTGACATATTTTCGCTGCCAAAGCCCTTTGGTGCCACCATTATTTCTACCTTTTCGCCCTCTGCTATTTTAAGATGCACAACAGGCGGTGTATTATCCCCTGTGTTTACTCTTTCCAATGGGTCGGATACTATGGAACAGCGTAGTCTGCCCTCTGTATAGCCTCTTGCTACGCCTTTGTTTATGGCTTCATTCAGCGAACCGCCTACAAAATGCACGTCCTGTCCTATGGTCATGAAGATAACTGCCATGCCTGTGTCCTGACAGATAGGGATAGTTTCTTCTCTTGCTACTCTCATATTGTCAAGGATATCAGCAAAGACGTTCTTTCCCACCGGGGACTGCTCTTTCTTGGCGTTGCACTCTATACAGCTTTCCATATCCTCAGGAAGATACAGATTAGCTTTTATGCACAGATCTCTTACAAGTTCTTCTACTTCTGAAACGTTTATCTCTCTCATTTTTATTTATCCTTTCGCTCTGTATTTGCTACCTTTTCACGGTCGCTGAGCTTTATTACTTTTTCGCTGTCAAGGACATAGCATGGCTTGCCCTCCAGAAGAAATTCTCCTTTTAAAAAATCTGCGCAGGCTTCTTCGTTGACGTTTGGGGCTTTACACAGCTTATCCTCGGGAATATCCGTGAAGCCTGTTACGCTGTCGCACAAAAGCCCTACGGAAACTTCTTCGCCCATTGTGATTATTATGCAATCTCTGTCGGAGATCCCTTTTGGCTCATAGCGGAAACGTCTGCGCAGGTCTATGACAGGCACTACCTCGCCCTCGTTCACCACTGTTCCCGGAACATAGTCGGGAAAATCAGGCACGGGAGTAGGGGTCTGCGCCGCTATGATTATTTTTATATCCTCAAAGGGCAGTGAAAAGCTTCGCCCTGCTGAGGTGAAAATGAGATATCTGCTGTTTTCCACAGCTATCCCTCCTTGTTATATTTTATCATAAGCCGCTGTCGATGCGATAATGTATCTCCTGTGCTATCTTGTCAAGGGGACACTGCTTTGACACTGAGCCGTTTTCATATGCGGCTTTGGGCATACCATAGACTATGGAGCTTTCTGCGTTCTGTCCGATATTATATGCTCCCATTTTCTTCATGTTGAGCATACCCTTTGCACCGTCACAGCCCATGCCGGTGAGGATAACGCCTATAGCGTTACGCTTTGCGCTGTATGCCACAGAGTCAAAAAGCACGTCAACTGACGGACAGTGACCTGAAACCTTTACACCTGCTTCAGAGGTGACAAAATAGCCTTTTTTATCCCTGAACAATCTAAGGTGCTGACCGCCCTGCGCTATTACCACCATGCCTTGGCTGAGATACAGACCGCTTTTGGCTTCCACAACGTTGTGACCGGTTTCAGTGCATAGCTGTTCGGCATATATCCTTGTATAGCCTGCAGGCATATGCAGGACTGCCACTATAGGAGGCAGGTCGTGGCGGAGGTCTTTAAGGATAGCTTTCAGGGCTTCCGTTGAGCCTGTTGAACCGCCTATGGCTATTATTCTGGAGGTATTTATGGCAGGTATATGCACAACAGAATTAGCTCTTGCTTTTTCAAGACGCTGTATGCTTTCGGTAAAGCGTTTCTGAAAACGCTCGTTATCAGACGGAGTGCCGTCAGGTTTATATACGACGTCTATGGCACCTGCCTGCATCATGGGATATTTATTGTTGTGCTGAATGGTAAGAAAGATTATAGGCACAGAATATCGTGGGGCAAGGCTTATGATGTAGTCGTCCATATTGTCCTGGCAATCGCCGTCGAGAAGAACATAGTCCGGAGAAAGGGCAGTTACGCTTTTTCTGCCGTTGCAAAGGCACGTTGAGGCGAGCTTTGAGCTTTGGAAGCCTGCGTTTGTAAGGGCCTTTCTGCAAAGCTGTGCAAAGGCTTTGTTTTCGGTTATCACAAGAAAGAGAGGCGTCATTTTTTATCCCCTCCCAGCTTGCGGTATATTGCGGGGGCAACTTTTACAAAAGGCATATCCTTCGGCACGGATTCTGCGTGACCGATATAGAAATAGCCGCCCTCCTCCATTGCGTCATAGAATTTTCTGCATATCTCGGCTTTTGTATCGTCGTCAAAATATATCATGACGTTACGGCAGACGATAAGGTCGAATTTCTTTTTGAAAGTGAAATCATCCATAAGATTGTGGTAGCGAAACTCAACATTCTGCCTTATTGTATCGCTGACCTGCCAGAGATCCTTTGTGTTTGAATATGGATGAAAATACTTTTTACGCCAATCTTCGGGGATATTCTTTATGGACATACTGGTATAAATGCCGTTTTTGGCAGAACGCAGTGCGTTAAGGGAGATATCCGTGGCAAGTATTTTCAAGTCCCAGAAACGGCGGTCAAAGCCGAAATAATCGTCCATACACATGGCAAGATTATATGGCTCGTTGCCGAATGAGCAGCCTGCACTCCATATACGCATATCATGATCGAGGACGTTTTTTTCGGCATAGGGGAGAAATTTCTCCATGAAGTGTTGGAAATGGTCCGTTTCACGCATGAAATATGTATGGTTGGTAGTAAGGCGGTTTATAAGGTTGGCAGTTTCTCTGCCTGTTTCATCGCTGTAGACGGCGCTGAGATATTCTGAAAAGCTGTTGAAGCCGCAGTCCAATACATAGTTGCTCAGCCTGCTTTCAACGATAGACTTTTTCCTTGCAAGGTCAAGACCGTATTTTTCTTTTATGAATGCAGTAAGCTCGTCAAAGTCTGACTGAGAGATCTCAAGACGTGACAGCATTCCTCTTCCTCCTTGTTATTATGTTTTACCTGTTTGTTCTGACCAGAATATCAGGGTCAAGCAGGGATATGTTTTTGTTGTTTGCGTTTATAAAGCATTTTACAAGGCTGTTTTTTACGGGCGACACGGCGGTCTGCTGGGGGAGGATATCCTCAACGTCCAAGACCTTATCGCATATTATGCCAGCCTGATTTGAGCCGACTTCTATCACTATGGTACTGCTTCTGTTGTCATACTCCCCTTCGGGCAGTCCAAGACGCAGGCGGAGATCTATCACGGGAACGGCTTTTCCTCGCAGATTTATAACGCCTTTTATGAACTTTGGTGTTTTCGGGAGCCTTGTGACGGGGAGAAGCCCTATTATATCGGTGACATCTTTTACCTCAAAGGCGTAATATTTTTCATCAGAAACAAAGGAGAGTATTTTTCCGCCCTTCTGACAAAATTCGTTTATATCCTGTTCTGACATCTTTATTCACCCTTTCGGAAGTCATAATTGCCGAGAAATTCTTTCATATCCAGTATTATGGTTATACTGCCGTCACCGAGGACCGAACAGCCTGCCATGCCTGATTCCTTGAGGGGATAGGCGTCAAGGAGAGGTGAGAACGGTTTTACTACCACCTGCTGGTCAACTGTTATCCTGTCTGCCATGAGGACGGCTTCCTTGCCACCGTCTTTACAACAGAGCATTATGCCCTTTGTTACGTCCTTTTCGGCATTTGGTATATCAAAATGGTCGCTCATTCTGATAAGAGGCAGACATTTTTCACGGAGCATTATAAACTCGTTGCCCTCGGGGTCGGTGATAAAGCTTTCGGCTTTGCAGGAGAAAGCTTCGGAAACTGCGGAAACAGGCAGAGAGAAATTCTCGCCCCCTACGTCAACGCTCAGAACGTCAAGGATAGACAGAGAAAGTGGTATCCTTATAGTAAAGACAGAGCCTTCGCCAAACTTTGAGTCAACAGAGAGCTTGCCGCCGACTTTCTCAAGGTTTTTCTTTACAACGTCCATTCCCACGCCTCTGCCTGAATATTCGGTTATTTTATCATTGGTGGAAAAGCCTGCGGCCACAACAAAATTGAATATCTCTTTGTCGGTATATTCATTCTCAGGCTTGGTGAGCATACCGTTTTTCTTGGCTTTCGCCATAAGCTTTGCGGTATCCATTCCTGCACCGTTGTCACGGCAGGAGATAACCACTTCGTTGGAGTCATAGCCTGCGCTCAGAGTAACTGTGGCAGGCTCGGTCTTGCCTGCTTTTGCACGGACTTCGGGGTCTTCTATGCCGTGGTCAACTGCGTTTCTCACAATGTGCATAAGGGGGTCATTGAGGATATCTACGATAGATTTATCCACTTCCGTTTCCTGCCCTTCAAACACAAGAGTAACGTTCTTTTTGAGCTTTTGGTTCATATCCCTGATAACACGGTTCATCTTCTGAAATGCTGTGAAAACAGGCACCATTCGTATGGACATTACAACGTCCTGAAGCTCATCGGTAAGCTTTTTCAGCTCACGGGAGGATTTATTGAAGCGGTCAAGGTTTATCTCGGCTTTTTTCAGGTCGGGAGAGGAGATAACAGAACCTTCGGTTATAACGATCTCAGCCACAAGATCAAGAAGTCTGTTGAGCTTATCGAGCTTGACGGATATCATGGACTGCTCATGCTTTTCGGCATGCTTTTTGGGGACTGCATTTGCAGGCTGAGCAGGCTTTGGGGCTGACTTTTCTGGAGCAGACTTTTGGGCAGGCTGAGGTTTTTTGGCTGCGTTAGCAGGTTGCTCAGGCTTTTTCACCTGCTCAGCTTTGTCAACGTTCACGGCGTTTTTCATAAGGTCAAGAACGCCATTCGGGTCATCGGTGATAAGCTTTATGTAAAGTCCCTTTTTGGATATCTCGTCCCCTGCATTGTCGGCGTCAAGATCCTCAGGGAAAGTTTTTATTACCTCGCACATTTTACCTAAGGCACGCAAAAGCACCAATGCACGCATATCAGGCATTGCACAGCTTTCGGAATATGTGATCTTATAGGTGAGGACTCCCTCTTTTTCATCATCAGGGAAAAGCCCCTCATAGGTGTTGGTATCGGCTGAGGAAGTATCGGAACTGTCTGTGGCAGGCTGACCTTTCATGGTGGCTGCAAAGGCGTGTATCTTATTTTCAAGCTCTGAAAAATCGGTGAGCGGTGCGTCGTCATAAATGCTGTCAAGCTCAGATTTAAGATTATCAGAAGCCGAGAAAAGAAGCTCATAGAGAGCAGGCTTGTCATATTTCACAGTAGGGTCTTCACGGATAATGTAGAAGAGATCCTCAACTGAGTGGGCAAGGGTAGACATATTGTGCATACTCATCATGGCGGCAGAGCCTTTAATAGTGTGCATGGTACGGAATATCTCGTTGATATCGTCGGAGGAGATAGAGTCTTCCTGCTCGGTGCGCATAAGGATCTCGTCCAACTTTTCCAGAAGGTCGCCTGTTTCAAAGACGAACATATCCGCCATATTTTCCATACCGCTTTCAAATTTCGGCAAAAAAGTCACTCCCTTTCAGTGCTGTTGAAGCATACGGATATAATCAATAATATTATAGCAAATTTTTTGATATTTTTCAAGCATTTTTGTGCATTTTAAGTAAAAGAAACGATCAAGTGAGGAGGGGGGTAAGTGAGGAGTGAGGAGTGAGGAATTGGCAAAGCTGACCAAAGTTGTACTCAAGAATGGAGTAAAACCCAGCACCGAGCAAAGCGATTTTGCGGCGGCAGAAACTTGCCCGAATACCTGTAGGGGAGCAGCGCAATTTCTGCTTTGCAGAAACACGACGTCCCGTTTCGAGGAGTTGCGGGAGGTTGAATTTGTACAAACCATGTAGGCGAATAAAGGCGGGCGAACGCTGTTCGCCCCTACCGCCATTTGTGGGGTTATCGCAGGATTGAGCAGGCAAACAGGTGCGGGCTGTCGAGGGCGCCAGCCCCTACATGGTTTGTAAAGTGCATAACAAAGTGCGGATAACACAAGTACAAATAAAAAATGCGAAACGAAAACCGTTCCGCATTGGTATCATATCAAATTATTTTTCCACCGCATATCACCATGTCAGGTGATACCATTACATCAAGTGGGTCGCCGCTGAACAGGGTGAGGTCTGCGTCAAGCCCTGTCTTTACAGAGCCTACCCGGTCGGAAATGCCTGCTATCTCTGCCGCTGTGCAGGTGATAGCTTCAATGCCCTTTTCATAGTCAAGACCGTTCTTTACTGCGATTGCCGCTGACAAGGGCAGATATTCTATCGGCACTTCTGAGTGGTCGGTGCAGATTGCTACCTTTATGCCGTGAGAAGAAAGTATGCCGGCATTGGCCGGGGTCAGATTTGCCATTTCAGGCTTGCATCTGTCGCATATTACAGGACCTATCACACAGCTTGCTTCTTCCTCTGCAAGTTCGTCAGCTATGATATGACCGTCAGTGCAGTGTATAAGCACATAGTCAAGTTCAAATTCTTTCGCTATCCTTATGGCGGTGAAAATATCGTCCGCCCTGTGACAGTGAAAATGTGCCTTGACTTCGCCTCTGAGAACAGGGAGCAGAGCCTCCGACTTCATGTCAAACTCAGGCATATCCTCCTCGCTTCCCATTGCACGCTCGACCGCTTCACCGTATTTCTGCGCCTTTATAAGTGCTTCTCTTATTATGCCTGCCACTGCCATTCGGGTGTAGGGGGCGTCCTCTTTGTCAGAATAGGTGAGTTTAGGGTTTTCACCCATTGAGAATTTCATTCCAACTGTGCCTACAAGCATTTTATCTATTCGCTTGCCATAGGTTTTTACTGCTGCAATACTGCCTGCGACAGGGTTTGCTGAGCCTGGGGATACAAGACAGCATGTTACACCTGCTTTTCTTGCAAGCTCAAAGGAATAGTCGATGGGGTTTATGCCGTCAACAATGCGGATATGTGCTGTGCATGGTTCAGATTCCTCGTTGAAATCTTCGCCCTCCATGCCTACGCCGCTTGTGGATAGTCCAAGATGTGTGTGAATGTCGATAAAACCAGGGTAAACTGTTCTGCCGTTGCCGTCTATGTCCTCGGCTGTGACAGCTTCGGGAGAGCCGCTTTCTACAGCGGAAATAATGCCGTCTGTTATCTCCACCCAGCCGTTTTCAATAACACGTCTGTCGCTGTCCATGGTCTTTATTTTAACGTTGTAAATTTTCATATGCAGTTTTCACCATTCTTATTTGCCTGTTGAGCCAAAGCCGCCTGCACCACGTTCTGTATCGGAAAGCTCTGTTACTTCCTCTACTTCGGGAGTGAAAACAGGGGTTATCACAAGCTGTGCGATCCTGTCGCCACTGTTTATGGTGTAGTCCTTGTCTGAACTGTTGTGGAGAGCGCAGATTATCTCGCCTCTGTAGTCCCAATCAACAACGCCAACGCAGTTTGCAGGGGCAATGCCGAACTTTGATGCAAGTGAGCTTCTTGCATAGATAAGAAGAACGCAGTTTTTCTCACCCTGAACCTCGGCTGATATGCCTGTGTGTATTTTCTCGGTCTGACCTGCTTTTATGGTTACAGGTGCGTCTGTGCAGGCACAAAGGTCATAGCCTGCGCTAAATTCTGTTTGTCTTGCAGGGATAACTGCATTTTCCTTAAGCTTTTTTATAAGTAATCTCATTTTATAAAACTCCTCTGTAGTATAGGCCATTGGTGGCGTTTTCGGGCTTTGCGCCCCTTTCGCCACTGTAGGCCTTTATTATTTCGTTTATCCTGTGGGCATTCTCCTCATAGAAGTGAAGCTCCATATAGTCGGCATTGTCAAAATCCGTCAGCTTGTCTGCAAGATACAAAATATCGGAATTTAGTATCTCTGCGCAATCTCTGCCCTTTGGACATCTAACCGGAAACTCTCTGCCTGTGCGGTCAAAAAGCTTGCCCTTGCAGTTTTTACAGCCCATATCGTTTCTTATAGGACAGTTTGCAGTGAGCATAAGGGGAAGTCTGCCGTATGCCACAAAGCCTATCTCAATGGGCTTCTTTAACTTTTCTATCTGCGACGCTTTAAGTTCAAAGGACACTGTGCAGTCTTTTGCACCAAGTTTTTTTACCTCGTCCAATGCGGGTGAGTTGCAGAGATTGAATGAATAGCCTGCGTGAAGCTCAAAGCCAAGGTCATTTGCAATAAGGCAGTGGCCGATATTCGTGGCGAGCATTTTTGTTATGCCTGCTTCTTTTGCGGCTGAAAGCTTTTCACATAGGGCTTTCTCGTCGAATGTGAAGCGTGGCATTATTATCATAAGCTTGCTTTTGTCTGACACGATCTTTACCGCTTCTGACGCTATCTCTATTGGCACGCCCACAAGCTCTGCTTTGTCAAGGTCAACACCCTCAAGCTGAGAAAGCTTTGAGAGCATTATGCGGATCTTTTTGTGTTCATAGGCTTTTGGCAGGGAAGGAAGATCGGCAAGTGATTTGTCGGTAAAATCGGCGGTATGGGTGAAAAAGTCTATACGCTTCTGGTCAAGCTTTTCTACCGCCTGCCGTCTTAGGTCATTAAGTGCGGAAGCTGGATAGGCAAGGTCTTTGCCTATGGCGGCTTCAAGTCCTCCGAACTCATATATGGTGTCCCCAAGCTTGGAGAGCTGTTTTTTTACATAGTCGCTGTCGCAGGCCTTTTTCAAGGCTTTTTGTGGTATATCGCCGTAAACGGTCACGGTGTTTCCCTCGCTGTCACGGAGAGAAAGTTCCGCCTGAGAATTTTCCTGAAGCTTTATGGTGAAAAAGGCTTTTGTGCGCTTTTCACATCTGCGGTAAAGCTCATGAAGCTCGGGAAGAATTTTGGCGGTGGCAGAAACGTCCTCTTTCTGCCTTGTTCCGAACATTTCTCTGCCTAATCTGCCATTGTAATAGCCGTCTGTAAAGCCCCCGCGGGAAAAGACCGCTTCAAGGGCTTTCAGGTCATAAGGTTTGTTTTCGAGAGAATTTTTACAGCAGTTCACTGCCGCCGCAACATATTCGGGGCGCTTCATTCTGCCCTCTATTTTAAGAGAGGAAACTCCGTCCTTTTCGAGCCTTTGGAGCTTATCAACATAGGACATATCTTTCAGAGAGAGGGCGTAACGCTCCTGCCCCTTTGTTATCTTATCTCCCTGAGCAGGCAGTCTGCAAGCCTGAGCACAAAGTCCCCTGTTGGCACTTCTCGAACCTATCAACGCACTCATATAGCACTGACCTGACACGGACATACAAAGTGCGCCGTGGACAAAGACCTCTGTTTCGATGCCAAGGGCGGTGAGGTCTTTTATGGTATGCTCGGGAAGCTCTCTTGACAGGACGGCTCTTGAAAAACCGAGGTTTTTAGCCATTTTCACACCGCTTTCGCTGTGGATGGTCATTTGGGTGGAGGCGTGATATTCAAGGTCGGGGCAACATTCACGGCATATTTTCACAAGGGTCAGGTCTTGTGTGATAAGTCCGTCAACGCCAATTTCTGCGGCAAACTTGACGGCTTTTTTGCACTCTTCGAGCTGTTCGTCAAAGACAACAGTGTTTATCGCCTGATAGACCTTTACACCTCGCAGGTGACAGAGCCTTACGGCTTCTTTTAGCTGTTCATCTGTGAAATTGGCGGCATTTTGTCTGGCGGAAAATTTCTCTCCCCCGAGATAAACTGCGTCACAGCCGCTTCTAAGGGCGGCTTCGAGAGTTTCAAAAGAACCGCAGGGGGCAAGTATCTCAGCTTTGTGAGCCATTAATGGCTTCCTCCCTCGGGTCTGTAATTTACTGTGCCGACAAAATTGCCGTTGTTAGGCTGATTAGGGTGGACAGGTCTTTCAATAGCGTTCTTTATCTCCTGCGAAAGAAGCTCGTTTGCGTTTATAACTTCGTCCTCAGGCTCTCTTTTTACAACTGTGCGTGCTTCGAGCTGTTCTTCAAGGTCATGGACTTTTGCCTGAAGCTCTCTTATTTCTTTCTGAGCTTCGTCGGCCTGACTTCTTGCTCTGCCTGCGTCGTCAACATAGTCCTTTATCTGGGTGCGGATATTTTCGATATTCTGATTTGCCTTGCTAAGCTCGTCAAGACAATCAAGTGCTGTCAGCACTGCGGCGTCCTGAACGGAAAGGCTCGGGATAGCTTTCATCATGCCTTTTATCTTTGAATTTATCACCAACGCAAGTTTATTGGTATACTCCTGCGACTCTTCGGAAAGCAGATTGTATGTACGGTTATAAATATTTACTTTAAGCTTGTTTTTCATAGCTTTTGACCTCCCTTTATTTTCTTTGCTGTGAACTTGTATACTTAATTGTATTATACACTACTTTTTGAGAAAAATAAAGAGGGTAAAAAGAAGTTTTTTGTAAATACGCCCTTTGCGGTGGTTTTTGCTTGACATTTTTACAAATATGATATATAATTAATCATAGATTTTCTATAGGATTTATGAAAGGATCTGACGCTGATGAAAATATCCACAAAGGGAAGATATGCACTGAGGCTTATGCTTGACCTTGCTTTACATGAGCAGAGCGGATATGTGCCTATCAAAGTGATCGCTGAAAGACAAGACATCAGCGACAAGTATCTTGAACAGATAATATCCATTCTTGCAAGAGCGGGCTTTGTAAAGAGCGTTCGTGGTGCAGGTGGCGGATACAAGCTGGCAAAGTCGCCTGAGGAATACACTGTAGGAATGATACTTAGGCTCACAGAGGGAAGTCTTGCTCCTGTGGCTTGTCTGGAGGGGGAAGAAAATACCTGCCCGCGTCAGGACAGCTGTTCAACGCTGATGGTATGGAAAAAGCTTTACGGTGCTATAAATGATGTTGTTGACGGTATTACTTTGCAGGACCTTGTAAATCAGGAAAATGCAAGGATAGATGATTACGTTATTTGATATTTTGTAGGGGCGGGCTTTGCTCGCCCGTTTTTTATGCGCTTTTTTGTGCGATCTTAAGCTGTCTGTTTGCAGAATGGAGTGGTCTTGCCTATGACCGCTCTTTTTTTTACGCCTTTTTATCTTCTACCTATAGCACAAAAGAAAGCCTATATGACAGCTTGGTTTTGTGCATGATTGATTTTGTCATGTTATTGTAAAATTATTGTGGGATATGGTATTGCTTTGATGCACAAATGTGATGTCCGGATAGGACTTTTGGATTGTGCAAAAGATACAATCTGCGGTGGAAAAAGTGCGAAACTGAGGCATTTGCAAATCATAGTCGTGAGGTATAAAATAAGAATAGAAATTAATTTATCGGAGGAAAATATCATGAGCGAACAGTATGAACTTAATAAAAATCTTGCACAGATGTTAAAGGGCGGCGTTATAATGGACGTTACTACACCTGAGCAGGCTAAGATAGCTGAAGCGGCAGGAGCTTGCGCTGTTATGGCGCTGGAGCGTATCCCTGCTGACATAAGAGCCGCAGGCGGTGTTTCGAGAATGAGCGACCCTAAGATGATAAAGGGTATTCAGGAGGCTGTTTCTATCCCTGTTATGGCAAAGTGCAGGATAGGTCATTTTGCTGAGGCGCAGATACTCGAGGCTATAGAGATAGACTACATTGACGAGAGCGAAGTGCTTTCACCTGCTGACGACAAGTATCACATTGACAAGACGCAGTTCAAGGTGCCGTTCGTATGCGGTGCAAAGGACTTGGGCGAGGCTCTCAGACGAATAAGCGAGGGAGCGTCAATGATAAGAACAAAGGGCGAACCCGGTACGGGCGATGTTGTTCAGGCTGTTCGCCACATGAGAATGATGATGAGCGAGATAAAAAGACTTACTTCAATGTCAAAGGACGAGCTTTATCAGGCTGCAAAGGACTTGAGAGTTGATTATCAGCTCGTTAAGTATGTTGCTGACAACGGCAGACTTCCTGTTGTAAACTTTGCGGCAGGCGGAGTTGCTACTCCTGCGGACGCTGCTCTTATGATGCAGCTTGGGGCAGAGGGCGTATTCGTAGGCTCAGGTATCTTCAAGTCAGGCGACCCTGAGAAGAGAGCAAGAGCTATCGTTCAGGCTGTGACAAATTACAATGATCCTAAGATGCTGGCTGAGCTTTCTGAAGATCTTGGCGAGGCTATGGTAGGTATCAACGAACAGGAGATCAAGCTGCTCATGGCAGAGAGAGGCAAGTAATATGAAGATCGGAGTTCTGGCTCTGCAAGGGGCATTTGCGGAACACGAAAAAGTTCTGACTGCTTTAGGAGCAGAGGTAAAAGAGATAAGGCAGCTTCGTGATTTTGATGACGGCTTTGACGGCATCATTATCCCAGGTGGCGAAAGCACTGTTATGGGAAAGCTGTTAAGAGAGCTTGGACTTTTTGAGCCTGTGAGCGAATACATCAAAAATGGCGGATACTGTTTCGGCACTTGTGCAGGGCTTATACTGCTTGCAGAAGAGGTATCCAATGATGACAGAAAGAATTTCTGCACACTGCCTGTGAGGGTAAAAAGAAACGCTTACGGCAGACAGCTTGGAAGCTTTTCATGCAAGGAAGATTTTGCGGGCAGGGAAATAACCCAGGTATTTATAAGAGCTCCTTATATCGAAAAGGTGCTTGATGATGAATGCCAGGTGCTTTCGCAGCACGAGGGCTTCATTACTGGGGTGAGATATAAAAATCAGCTTGCGGCGGCTTTTCACCCTGAGCTTACTGATGACAGGACAGTTCATCAGTATTTTCTTGATATGATAAGCGGAAAATAAAGAATAATGGTGGGCGACCACAAATACTGCATTATATGTCTTTTCTCTGAAAATGGTGTAAAGGCATTGGTGCATTTGTGGGGATATTGCCAGAAACACTAAGTTCTACTGGAAATAACGGGACGCCAAATTTCTGCGAAACAGAAATTGCGCCGTTCTCCTACATGATATGATTTTTTCGACAAATGGTAAAAAAATTGGAGTGATAATAAGGAGTACAACAGCTCATGTAAAAAATTCAACAAAGCATATTCAGCTTATATGCGTGACAGGTCTTTTTGCGGCTATGATATATGTTCTTACGGCATGGCTGCACATTCCTACGGGTGCAGGCTACACACACGCAGGTGACGGACTTATTTATCTTGCGGCTTCAATGCTTCCTACACCTTATGCAATGGCGGCAGGCGCTATCGGAGCAGGTCTTGCAGACGGACTTTCGGGATTTGTGGTATGGCTTCCGGGAACTATCGTTATAAAGGCGATAACTGCTCTTTGCTTTTCAAGAAAGACAGAGAAAATAATCTGCGTGAGAAATCTTCTCGGCATTATCCCTGCACTTGTTATATGCGTGGTATGCTACAGTCTTTATGAGGGAATTTTTATGGCAGGCGGTTTCTCAAAGAGCGCAATAATCTCGGCTTTCGGTCAGACTCCTGCTTACTGCATACAGGTGCTTGCAAGCTCGATACTTTATATAGTGCTTGGTCTTGGTTTTGACAAGGCTGGGCTTAAAAAGAAGTTTTCACATTTGTTTGGATAATTTATTGGCATAAAAGTGTGATAAGCAAAGTGGATGACATCAGGTCGTCCCTACGCATTTTGGCAAAAGAAAAAGGGGCGGAAGTCAAATTCCGTCCCTTTAACGTTATTTTTATGGAGAATGAAGTTACAAGCTATATCTTTGAATAGCCGAAGCTGTTTACCAAAGCGTCGACCTTCTGTCCTGATTTGCACATTGGGCATTCTGATGATGTATATGTCATGTAATCAGGCAGATCCTTTTCTGTGAAAAGGGCATGGATAGCAGTGCCATTGTTCTCTTTGATAGCGGAGAATATGGAAGCTATTCCTACAAGGTTGCCGTTATAGTATTTCAGGCAGTCGATAGCTCTGTTTATGCTCTTTCCTGTAGATGCGGAAGCGATAAGCAGAAGCACCTGCTTGCCCCATATCTTCTTCTGAGTGTTATCTCTGAATATCATCTGATTTACAGCGTTTAGCTCAGGTGTTACTACATTTACGTCTGCACCGCTGTTTATGCCGCTTTCGCCAAGGCTTTCAGCGAGAAAGGCACCGATGATCTCTGTGCCTTCAAGGCATATGATAGTGTCGATATGTGTTGAAACATAGGTGGCTGCCAATGCCTTTGCGGCTTCCTTTGCCATTTTATAACCAGTTTTAAGAGATGTTATATCTACATAATAATTGATATGCGAGTGGTTAGTTGCATAGTGACCCGGTATAACGCCTATCTGTATCTTGCTGTTGCCTGCTGCCTGTATAATTTGCATACGTTCTTCCAAAATAAAGACCTCCTTACAAGTAAAGTGTGAACAGTATGTTGCTATTCGTTATTATATCACATATGAGCAAGATTTTCAATGCTATTTTTGATGAATTTTGCTATATATTTTTGTGACAATACACAATTAATAAACTGATAAATCAAAATTTACAGCGATTTATTTGTAATTCGTGAGGTGTTGTGTATATTGTTGTGTAAACTAATGTATGATTTGTACAAAATTCTGCTTGTAATTTTATTGGAAAATGTGTATAATTGAATGAGGAAAACTTTAAGCAGCTCTGTGATAAAGCTTTGCTGTTGATAAATGGCGTATCGGAGGAGGTCTTTTTATATGAGGACGAGAAAGCTTTTGTCGGGGCTTGGGGCGACTGTGATGTCGCTTATGATGATAATACCGTGGGCGGTGTATGCGGACAGCCCTCAGGTGGAGGACAGCTCCATTGTAACGGAAAGCTCTGCGGCGGAGGCTATGGCGGAGCAGGGGGTCATCAAGGCGCAGAAAAACTCCACCCAGAACACGGAGACCGATTGGGTGCTTTTCGGCTGTATCGGCGGCGGTGCGGTGGTAGTGCTTATAATGATAGGGCTTATGGCTAAGAAAAAATAATACATATCAGGGCGGCGTGGGCTGCCCTTTTTTGGTTGTTGGTGGTAGATGTAATAAACAGCAGAAACGGACGAACACTGTTTCGCCAAGAATGTCAAACAAGCGGGACGTCGAGGGCGCCGTCCCCTACAAGCAATGTAAATATGCTGTTTGTATGTAGGGGGGCGAATAGTGTGCGGAAATTTTTTTTGTTTGCAACTTTATTGGTTATTGCACGTCTTTATAGATAAGGGAGATTCTTATGAGTTTCTTAAAACAACGGCTTTATTTATTGACTTATACTCTTTTTATGGTATAATGTATACATAAAAACAGATAAGAACAAAAGACAACAGGACAGCAAGATAACAAAGAATAATACGCTCATGCTATACCCTTATGGGGAAGGTGGGGCTGTTTTATCCGTCCGGCTGCTGTCAGGCGGATCTTTTTATGCTGTTTTGGAAAAATCACAAACGGAGGTATTGCAATGACCACGAAAAAAAGGATATGCACTGTTATAATAGTGCTTGTTATCGTTTGCGCAGTGTGTGTGGGAGGTTTTCTCGTATGGAAAAAGACCGGCAAGGGAGGCTCAAAAAGCTCACAGAAGGTATATGTGCAGAAGGTATCGTCACTTAACACTGCGTCGGACTTCAAGCTTTCTAATCGCTCGTTCTTGGGCGTTGTTGAGGCACAGGAGTCTGTGGACGTAAAGTATGACAGCTCAAAGACGGTGGACGAGATACTTGTTAAGAACGGTGACTCTGTTAAAAAGGGTGACAAGCTTCTTACATATGACGTTGAGGCTATAAATCTTCAGCTTGAGCAGGCTAAGCTCGAGGTGGAGAGGCTTCAGAACGAGATAGCTTCAAACAAGAATCAGATAGCTGAGCTTGAAAAGGAAAAGAAAAACGCCGATCAGGACGCTGCTGTGTCATACACGACCCAGATCCTTTCTTTGCAGAGCGACAATGCTAAGAACGAATATGATATAAAGGCTAAAAACGTTGAGATCAAAAAGCTGGAGGCTTCCACAAAGAACGCATACGTCACCGCTTCTATCGACGGAACTGTAAAGAACGTCAAGACGGTGGACAAGCTTCAGGAGGACGGCGGCGACGTTATAATGCAGATAACAGAAGAGGGCGACTACAGAATAAAGGGCAGATTCAACGAGCAGAACAGCAAAGATATCATGCAGGGAGCTTCTGTTATCGTAAAGTCAAGGCTTGATGATTCCACTTGGAAGGGCGAGATAACTTCTGTTGACACAAGTCCGCAGAAAAATTCTGGTGAAGATATGTACAGCTACGGTTCAAGCGATGAGATGAGCCAGTCTTCAAACTACGCTTTCTATGTTAAGCCTGAGAGCCTTGACGGACTTATGCTCGGTCAGCACGTTCTTATCGAGATTGATAACGGTCAGGACACCTCTATAAACAAAACAGGAATTTGGCTCTATTCCGACTTTATCTGCAAGGACGGCAAGAAGAACTACGTTTGGGCTAAGAACGAGGACGGAAAGATAGAAAAGAGATATGTTGAGATAGGTCAGAAGGACGAGGATAACGGTGACTGCGAGATAAAGTCAGGTCTTGAAAAGGGCGATTATATCGCATACCCTGACAAATCTATCGAGGAGGGCATGACGGCTACCACAAATGAGGCTGATGTGTCTGTTCCGCCTAATGACCTTGACCCGAACGACAACACGGACAGTGACGCTGATACCGAGGGCGGTGACGAGGACATCGCTTTTGACGGAAGTGATGAGGACGGCATGGCTATAGACGAGGATATGCTCGCAAGCATGACGGACGAGGAGATAGAAGAATACTTCAACAAGCTTTACGGTGAAGAGGAAAATGCAGAAAATGCAGACGGTGAGAATGCCGACGCTGCTGATGCTGACGCAGCTTTCGCTGAATAAGGAGGGCTTGCAATGGTATTTGAACTGAAAAATATCTACAAGGATTATTTGCAGGGCAAGGAAGCTGTGCCTGTGCTTAAGGATATTTCCCTTGATGTCTCAGAGGGGGAATATGTGGCAATAATGGGTCCGTCAGGTTCGGGAAAGTCTACGCTTATGAACATTATAGGCTGTCTTGACAAGCAGACAAAGGGAAGCTTTGTTTTTGACGGCTGTGACATTATGCAGGCAAAGGATAGGAAGCTTTCGGAGATAAGAAACAAGAAGATAGGTTTTGTGTTTCAGAACTTTAATCTGCTCCCTAGACAATCAGCACTTGAAAATGTGGAGCTTCCGCTGCTTTATGCGGGGGTAGGCAAAAGAGAAAGACGTCAGAGAGCAAAGGCGGCTCTTGAAAAGGTGGGTCTTGCACAGAGAATGATGTTTAAGCCTACTCAGCTTTCAGGCGGACAGAAGCAGAGGGTGGCTATTGCAAGGGCGATAGTCAACAATCCAAAGCTTCTTCTTGCAGACGAACCCACAGGCGCTCTTGACACAAAGTCGGGCGATCAGGTAATGGAGCTTTTCAAGGAGCTTAATGATGACGGTGTTACTATCGTTATGATAACACACGAGCCTGACATTGCAAGATGTGCAAAGAGGATAATGTATATCCGTGACGGCGAGCTTCATGGAGAAAAGGCAGGTGAGCAGGAATGAAAAAGGTAATAATAACACTCCTGTGCATAGCTATCCTCGGCGGAGGCGGATATGCGGGAGCAATGAAATATAAGAAAAATCAGGACAAGAAAACTGTTGTGGCGGTAGTTCCTGTTGACCTTATGGCGGAAACTGCGGATATGTACGAGTGGGACAACTCGGCAAACATGGACGGGCAGATAGTTTCTGCCAATACTCAGAGAGTTACTCTTGACAACGAGAAGCTTGTTAAAAAGGTGTTTGTGAAAAAGGGCGACACTGTGAAAAAGGGCGACACTATACTTGAATATGACATGACGGTGGTGGAGCTGGAGCTTTCACAGAAAGAAAATCAGGTAAAGGTCTGCGAGCAGAACATCAAAATGGCTGAAAAGGAGCTTGCTAAATACAAGCTTTTAAAGCCTTCTGAGGACGCACCGCAAGAGCCTGACGATCCGGAGCCTGAGCCGGAACCAGAGCCGGAACCGGAGCCGACTCCAGATCCTGAGCCAACTCCTGAGCCTGTGGAAACTGTGGACGTTGTAAAGGCTGTTTTCCAGACGAAAAATGCAGGCACAAAGGACGATCCTTACATTATAAACTGCAACAGGAACACAAAGGTATCCAGAGCGTTTCTTGAAAGGATAAAGACAACGGGGGCTTATGCGGAGCTTTGCGTTTATGATGATAACTCAAACTTTATATACAAGTGGATAGTCAACCGTGAAACAATGGGCAAAAAGGCTCTTGCAGACTGGACAGTTTCACAGGGGATAACTGAGGACAAGGAAAGCGGTACGCTTTCTCTTGACACTTCTGTGGAGCAGTTCGGCAAGTTCTCTATCGTTGTGCCTGTAGGCTCAGACAGCAGTGATGACAGTGCTGACGATAGCGATGATACTGATGATACCGACAATGGCGGTGATGTGGATATACCTGATGACGGTGATCTTGATGATAATGACGCCGGCATAGATGTCACTCCTGCTGATCCGTCACAGACGGGCGATACAAATTCAGGCTCTGAGGACTATATGTACAGCCGTGCAGAGATAAAGAAAATGATATCAGAAAAAGAGGACGAGATAAAGAGCTTAAAGCTTAACCTTAAGTCTGCAAAGCTTGACTACAATGACGCTTTGAAGAAAAAGACAGACGGCAAGGTAGTGGCTACTATCGACGGAGTTGTTAAAAAGATAGGCACTGTAGGCGACGCTGCCGCAGAGGACGATAATTCGGACGATGGTGACGACAAAGACGATGTGGACATTATGGACAGCAGCATGGACTACAGTGGTGACAGCTCTGATGATGACGCTTTCGCAATAATCGAGGGAGAGGGCGGAGTTTCCGTTACTTTTAGTGTGGGCGAGCTTAATCTTGACAGAGCGGCTGTGGGAAACACTGTTATGGTGAACTCATACAACACGGGAATGAGCATTGACGCTGAGATAACAAAGATAAGCAGCGAGCCTACGTCATACTCGGCAAACAACTGGGGTGACAATCCTAACAGCTCCACCTACACTGTAGAAGCTAAGCTCAGCGACAGCACGGATTTCAACGTGGGCGACTGGGTAGGCGTTTCATTTGTGAATGACACCACGACCAGTGACAGCGTTTATCTGCCTATACATTATGTAAGGCAGGAAAACGGAAACTACTACATAATGAAAGCCAACAAGGACGGCAGACTTGTGAAAAGCTACATAAAAACAGGCAAGATAATGTATGGCACTAATATCGAGGTCAAGGGCGGACTTTCTATGAAAGACAAGATATGCTTCCCATACGGCAAGGACGTCAAAGAGGGCGTAAGGACAAAGGAGACCGACAAAGTCCTTTATCCTGAGTATTAAAAGGGGGCGGATAATATGATAGAAAATATCAGACTTTCATTTAAGGGAATACTTTCACATAAGATACGCTCGTTTCTTACTATGCTTGGTATCATTATCGGTATTGCGGCTATCATTGCTATAGTTTCCACTATCAAGGGTACAAATGAGCAGATAAAGAACAATCTTATCGGCGCAGGAAACAACACTGTGAAGATCCAGCTTTCAAATGGCGACACTGTTTGCGACTTTTCTTATGAAGCGCCACCGTCTAATGTGGCAATGTTCACATCGGACACTAAAAAACGTATCAACGAGCTTAAAGAGGTGGAGTCAAGCACTTTTTACCGCACAAGAAACAATCCTGACAATCTGTTTTATCTTAACAACAAAATGGATTCGTCAACTATATACGGAGTAGACAAGGATTATTTTGACACTGTTGGATACGAGATAGTTGAGGGAAAGGGCTTTGCGGAGAGAAACTTTACCAAATTTGACAAGGTGGCAGTGGTAGACAAGACGCTTGCAGAGGGTCTTTTTCAGGGTGAAAGCCCTGTGGGAAAGGTAATAGACATAAGTGGCGAGCCGTTCACTGTAATAGGCGTGGCTGTGAAAAATTCAAACTTTGAGCCTGTTATAAGCTCCGTGGAGGACTACTACACATACAATCAGACATCAAGCGGACTTATCTTTATCCCCACAAACGATTGGGGAATAGTTTTCCGCTATGACGAACCGGAAAACTGTATCGTAAAGGCTGTGGACACAGACTCAATGACGAATGCGGGCAAAAAGTCGGCGGATATCCTTAACGAGAACGTTTCGGCTGTAAAGGGCGGAAGTGAGGAAACCAACGCTTCTGTGGAATACAAGAGCGATAGCCTGCTGGAGCAGGCGAAGTCATTGCAGGATCTGAGTTCATCCACTAATAAGATGCTTATATGGATAGCTAGCATCTCACTGCTGGTAGGCGGTATAGGCGTAATGAACATTATGCTCGTGTCGGTAACAGAGAGAACGAGAGAGATAGGACTGAAAAAAGCACTGGGAGCAAGGAAAAAGAGAATTCTTGCACAGTTTTTGACAGAAGCGGCAGTGCTTACGAGCATAGGCGGAATAATCGGTGTGCTGACGGGTATAGGGCTTTCACAGGTAATAGCGAAGGTAGCGGAAGTGCCTGTGGCGATATCCTCGGCGTCAATAGTAGTGTCGGTGGTATTTTCAATGGTAGTTGGAATAGTATTTGGACTTATTCCGTCCATAAAGGCGGCGAAGCTCAATCCTATCGACGCTTTGAGATATGAATAAGGAGCTATAATAAAGCGGTGTCGGAGTGTAAAGCTCTGACCCGCTTTTGTTTGCCTACACGGCTTTATGATGAATCAAACCTTAACGCTTCGATGTGGGGACGTCGGGGCGCCGTCCCCTACATTTGGGTGCAGTGTTTATACAATGTAATAATCAGTAGGATCGTGAAAAAATGAAACGGGCGAACACTGTTCGCCCCTACAGTTGGTCTGTGCGGAAAACAAAAAAGCAGGCGGAGATCAATTCTCCGCCTGCTTGCGTTTGTGTAAATCAGAAAAGCGACTTCACCGCTTCACATATCTTCTCTGCTATATATGGATTGTTCATGGTGTAAAGGTGTATGCCGTCTACATCATTGGCGATGAGATCTACTATCTGCGATACCGCATAGGCTATGCCTGCATCTCTCATTGCTATTGGGTCGTTCTCGTATTTGTCCATTATCTTTAGAAACTTCTTCGGCAGGGTCGCATGACAAAGAGTTGTCATTCTAAGTATCTGCTTTTTGTTGGTCACAGGCATTATTCCTGCTTCGATAGGCACGTTTATCCCTGCTATGGCTGTTTTTTCTCTGAAATCGTAAAATGTGCTGTTGTCAAAGAAAAGCTGGGTGATAAGCTGTGAACAGCCTGCGTCTACTTTATCCTTCAGGTGCTTTATATCATCTACTATGCTGTCGCACTCCGGATGACATTCAGGATAGCATGCGCCTATTACGTTCATGTCGCTGTGCTCTTTTATGAAAGATACAAGGTCGGAAGCGTAGTGAAAATCACCTGCCGGCTCAAAATCAGGGTTTCTGTCGCCTCTAAGTGCAAGTATGTTCTCAATATTCGCAGACTTCATCTCTTCAAGCTGCTCTAATACTCGTTTCTTTGTCTGATAAAGGCATGGAAGATGTGCCACCGACTCTATCTTGTGGTGATTTTTTATAGCCGAGCATATGTCGATAGTTGCATTGTTCGTGCTTCCGCCTGCTCCGTAT
>ENA-UEQN01000471-UEQN01000471.1-human-gut-metagenome-genome-assembly--contig:-NODE-471-length-37705-cov-7.096045_pt1 | contig 37705 bp, 33 predicted proteins | sample MGYA00242940_ERZ507944 | MGnify/ENA primary metagenome ERZ507944 (study PRJEB26167, sample SAMN06115449) | human gut metagenome | host: Homo sapiens | place: China:Fujian | collected 2015-08-20... | reverse complement strand
CCACTGTTCCCAAAATGCACCAGATGCACAAACGCCCGCCGGATATCCGGCGGGCGTTGAGGAATTCGGGATTCGGTTATTTCGCGTAGTCGACAGCCTTGGTCTCGCGCAGGAGATTGACCTTGATCTGACCGGGGTAGGTCAGCTCGTCCTCGATCTTCTTGGCGATGTCGCGCGCGAGCAGCACCATCTGATCCTCCGAGACCTCCTCGGGCTTGACCATGATGCGGATCTCGCGGCCGGCCTGAATGGCAAAGCAGTTGGCGATGCCGGGGAAGCTCTTGGTGACTTCCTCGAGCTTTTCGAGACGCTTGACATAGTTCTCGATGTTCTCGCGCCGGGCGCCGGGGCGCGCAGCGGAGATGGCGTCGGCCGCCTGAACGAGGCAGGCGACGACGGTGTGGGCCTCCACGTCGCCGTGGTGGGCCTCGATGGCGTGGATGACTTCCTCCGACTCCTTGTACTTGCGGGCGATGTTGACGCCGATGGACACGTGGCTGCCCTCGACCTCGTGGTCGATGGCCTTGCCGATGTCGTGCAGGAGGCCGGCGCGCTTGGCGGTGGCCACGTCGACGCCGAGCTCGGAAGCGAGCAGGCCGGCAATGTGCGAAACCTCGATGGAGTGGTTGAGCACATTCTGGCCGTAACTGGTGCGGTACTTCATGCGGCCGAGCAGCTTGATGAGCTCGGGATGCAGGCCGTGGATGTTCGTCTCGAAAACGGCGCGCTCGCCCTCGGCCTTGATGGTGGCGTTGACCTCCTTCTGGGCCTTGGCGACCATTTCCTCGATGCGGGCGGGATGGATACGGCCGTCCTGAATGAGCTTTTCGAGCGCGATGCGCGCGACTTCGCGCCGCACGGGATCGAAGCTCGAGAGCGTGATGGCCTCGGGCGTGTCGTCGATGATGAGGTCGCAGCCGGTGAGCGTCTCGATGGCGCGGATGTTGCGGCCCTCGCGGCCGATGATGCGGCCCTTCATCTCGTCGTTCGGCAGCGGCACGACCGACACGGTCACTTCGCTGGCATGGTCGGCGGCGCAGCGCTGGATGGCGGTGGCGATGATCTCGCGGGCGCGGCTGTCGGCCTCGTCCTTGTACTGGGCCTCGATCTCCTTGACCATGAGCGCCTGCTCATGCACGACGTCGTCCTTCAGGCTGTTGATGAGGAAAGCCTTGGCCTCCTCGACCGTGTAGCCGGAGATCTTCTCGAGCAGCTCCATCTGGGTCTTCTTGAGCTGATTGATCTCGTTCTGCTTGGTGTCGATCGCGGCGATCTTCTGGTTGAGCGCGTCCGTCTTTTTGTCGAGCGTGTCTGTCTTGCGGTCGAGGGTCTCCTCCTTCTGCTGGAGGCGGCGCTCCTGCTTCTGCAGCTCCGCCCGGCGCTCCTTGACCTCGCGCTCGTACTCCGTCCGGCTCTTGTGGATCTCTTCCTTGGCCTCGAGCAGGGTCTCGCGCCGCTTGCTCTCGGCACTCTTATAGGCATCATTTATGATCTGCTTGGCCTTCTCTTCCGCGCTGCCGATCTCGCGTTCCGAGACCTTTTTGCGGTAAAGCCCGCCAAGGATGCAACCAACCACAAGCGCTGCGATGATACAACCGAGTGCTATTGGTAACGACATATGAAATTGTGATCCTCCGTTTCTTCAGATTTTTTCTACGATATTCTTTCAAGTTGGAAAAGGCGGGCCATCAAGCGCACCCGCCGGGAACATAACGATATTCGTGGCGGTGCTCCATCCGCCGCCAAAAATATAATCACATTATTCTAACTTTATTCCGGACAGATGTCAAGTACCGCCGGCCCTCCGGCGGATTCTTTTCTGGACAGGGCCGCCGCGCTGTACTATAATATAGAGCATCCGGCATTCCGGCGAAGGGAGGGACCGCGCATGGCAGCGCTCCGGTATATCCTGCTCGCAGCCGCCATCACGCTCACGCTCGCGCTGCTGGCGCATCTGTGTCTGCCCGCGCGCGCACCCATTCCCCGGCGCACGGGCCGCCGCGGCGGGCTTGGCATCGCGGTTCTGACGGCGGTGTACGCCGTCGCAGCGTTCTGGAATCTCGGCTCCGCGCACGACCCGCAGCGGTTCTGCTCGTTCGAGGCGGGCGAATCCGCCGTGCTCGCGCTCGAGCGCGAGACTGCCATCGCCTCCGTGTGGTACTACCCCGGCCTGTCTACAGGCGAGTACACCCTCGCCTATTCGACCGACGGCGTGACCTTCACGCCCGCCGGCACGATGCCGCAGGGCTATGCCGACCTCTTCAAATGGCTCCAGCCGGAAATGACCGACGCCGCACCCGCGACGGCGGCCTACGTCCGCATCACGGCGAGCGCGCACATGGAGCTCGGCGAGCTCGCGCTCTATGACCTGCAGGGTGACCGCATCGGCGTGCGCGGCGTTTCCGGCCCCGCCGGCGCGGACGCGCTCTGTGACGAAGCGGACACCGTGCCCGCATCGTCCACATACCACAACAGCACGTATTTTGATGAGATCTACCACGCGCGCACGGCCTATGAGCACCTGCGCGGCGTGTATCCGTATGAAGTCTCGCACCCGCCGCTCGGCAAGGAGATCCTCTCGCTCGGCATCGTGCTCTTCGGCATGACGCCATTCGGCTGGCGCTGCATGGGCGCGCTCTTCGGCGTGGCCATGCTGCCATTGATGTGGGACCTGCTGCGCCGGATGTTCCGCGACGACCGCGTGGCCCTGTGCGGTGCGGCGCTGCTGGCGTGCGACTTCATGCACCTGACGCAGACGCGCATCGCGACCATCGACAGCTTCGCGACGCTGTTCATCCTGCTCATGTACCTGTTTTTGTACCGGTACTTCACGGAGGGCAAGCTGCGCCATCTCGCCGCCTGCGGCGTCACGTTCGGCATCGGCGCGGCCACAAAGTGGACGTGTCTCTACGCCGGGGCGGGTCTCGGCGTGCTCTGGGCGCTGCACTGGGTGTTTTCCGGCGTGCGGGCGCACCGGGCCGGTGACGGCCGCCGGTATGCGCGCAGGCTGCTGGGCAACATCGGCTTCTGCCTCGTGTTTTTCGTGCTCGTGCCGGGCATGATCTACTATGCAAGCTATTACCCCTACGGCGCGGCGCGCGGCCTGCACGGCGCGGGCATGTACTTCACGCGCGAATACGCCGCCATCGTGCTGGAAAACCAGCGCTTCATGTTCACGTATCACGCGGGCCTTGTCGCCACGCATCCGTATTCCTCGCGCTGGTGGCAGTGGCTGCTCGACCTGCGGCCGATCCTCTACTACCTGTCGTACGGCGACGGGACGGTGTCGACCATCGGCGCGTTCGTCAATCCCCTGCTGTGCTGGGGCGGGCTGCTGGCGCTGCCGGTGCTCGCGTACCGCGCATGGAAGCGCGACCGCACGGCGCTGTTTATCCTCGTCGGCTATCTGGCGCAGGTGCTGCCGTGGGTGTTCATCTCGCGCCTGACGTTCGAATACCACTACTTCGCGGCGACGCTCTTTCTCGTGCTCGCGCTCGGGTATGTGTTCGACCGGCTGCGCCGGCGCGGCTATCTCGGCATCGTATACGCCTTCACGGCGGCAAACGGCGTGCTCTTCGCGCTGTTTTACCCCGTGCTCACGGGTGTGACGATCCCGCGCGACTACGCATGGAATGTGCTCAAATGGCTCCCGGACTGGCCATTTTAACACCGGGAAATTTCAGAAATCGAGGTATTTTTATGATTGCGATCGGATGTGACCACGGCGGCTTTGCCCTCAAGCAGGAGGTCATGCGCCATCTGGACGAGCTGGGTCTTGCCTATAAGGACTTCGGCACCTACAGCGAGGAAAGCTGCGACTACCCCATCTACGGCGAGGCCGTGGCCCGCGCCGTCGCGGCCGGAGAGTGCGAGCGCGGCATCCTCATCTGCGGCACCGGCATTGGCATCTCCATCTCGGCCAACAAGGTCAAGGGCATCCGCGCCGCCCTGTGCGGCGACTGCTACTCCGCCGAGATGACCCGCCGCCACAACGACGCGAACATCCTCGCCATGGGTGCGCGCGTGCTCGGTCCGGGCCTCGCGCTCAAAATCGTGGACACGTTCCTCAGCACGGAATTTGAGGGTGGCCGCCACGCGCGCCGCGTCGCCCTCATCAGCGACATTGAAAACCGCGGCTGACGCCGCCTGACCCAAAGGAGGTGTGCCGATGCGCGCCCATCGCAACGACGTTTACCGCGCCCGGCGCAGCCGGGGCAAGGCCTGGCCGGTGATTTTGTGGATTCTCGCCGGGCTGATCGTGCTGGCCGTGATTCTGTTTTACGCCGGCCAGAAATACATCGTCTATGACAGCGACGGCTCCCTGCACGTCGTCTTCCCCATCATGGAAACGCCCGCCCCTGTGACCGAGGACGGCCAGCCCGAGACGGTCGACACCGAGCTCGTGCTCGAGGACCCGGACTACTCCGGCATCGTCTCCGATGCGGGCAAGGGCCTCACCGAGCTGCACGCGCAGTATCTGACGGCTGACAAGATCACGGCCGACGGGCTCACGCGCGCGGCCTCCGCCGTCAAGGCGGCGGGCGGCAACGCCCTCGTGCTGCAGATGAAGGCCCCCGGCGGCACGCTGAGCTGGAAGTCCGGCGTCTCGGACGCCGCGGCCTACGGCGTCAACGGCACGGCCGAGCTCGCCGACGCGATCCAGACCGTCAAGGGGCAGAACATCTGCCTCGTCGCCGTCGTGAGCACGTGCGTCGACACGCTCATGGCCGAGCGCTACGCCGCCACCGCGCTGCAGACCGCGTCCGGCAGCGCGTATACCGACGGCTCCGGCGGCTGGGTCGACCCGTACAACACGTTCATCCGCACGTACCTCGTCAGCCTCTGCAAGGAGCTGCATGACCTGGGCTTTGACGAGGTTGCGTTCTCGTACCTGCAGCAGCCGCTCGCGGCCACGGAGCTCAAATATGCGTCCCAGAGCGGCACGCCCTCGCGCACGGATGCGGTGGTGTCGCTGGCAAAGTATCTGCGCGCGAACCTGACCGCTACGGGCCTGCGCGTGAGCGCCATCGTGAGCGCGGACTCCATCCTGCAGGACAAGGCCGCGCAGTCCGGGCAGGACATGACGGTGTTCCCGAAGCTGTTTGACCGTGTGTGCGTGTTCGCCACGACCGACAACGTCTCCACGCTCCAGAGCGCCATCGCGGCCGACAGCAGCTTTGACGCGGCGACGCGCTTCGTGCCGTTTCTCACTCAGGCGCCGGAATCGGGCAGCTACGTCACCACCGGCTGAGCCAAGGCGGGGAAACGCACGCAAACACCCAACCATCCCCGCCGCCAATATCGGCAGCACGGGCGGAATATCGGCGAAAAAACGGTGTGGCCTCTCCGGTCACACCGTTTGGATTTTTTGCAGCCAAGCCGGCACACGAAATATCGTGCATTGCCCGATTGCAGTTCAGTTCTCAGCATCCAGATAGTCCCACAAATTCATGGTTCCTCCGTCCTCTTCATCGTTCAACCCGTAATCCCGAAATGTCATCCTTGTCATGCCCGTTGTTTTGTCGACATAGAAGTACTCATGCGCGCCTGTATAACTGCGAAACATCACGACATACTCGGAGTCCGTTTCATCGTATCTTACCACATACATAATCTCCGGGAGTTCTTCTGCTATGCTCCAGTCATACATTTTGTGGCAATAGTTGTTTACGCCTTCATAGGCCATATCTTCCGTTATTGTTTGCTCCGGCGCAGCGGTGCTCTCCGGTGGGACAGTGCTCTCCGGCGCAGCGGTGCTCTCCGGCGTGACAGTGCTCACAACCGCCGGCGCAGGCGAATGATCGGCAGGTGTATCTTTTGCGCCGCAGCCCGGCAGCATTGTGACCACAGTCACCACGGCAATCATGCAGCAAATTTGTTTTTTCATAGCTTCCTCCCAAATTCCGGTTTTCTCTGTAGATTCTAGATTATCACATTTTCTTAAAAATGGCAACAGCCACAGTGGCACGAACCACTGTGGCTGTTTTCTGTCTGATACGCAGTGTATCTTACTGCTTCGGCTGCTTAACGGCAAACACGTGCATCGCCATGCCGAGCCCCGTCACGCCGCAGAACACGCGGTGCATGACGCGCGCCTGCTTCGGGCCGATCTTCTTGGCCGCGGCGTGTGTGTAGTTCAGGCCGAGGATGCCCGAGCCGATGACCGAGCCGCTGACGACGGACGGCACGTCCGCCCGGCCGGTCGCAAACGCCTGCACCGTGTGCACGCCTGCGCCGAGACACAGCAGCCCCGCGCCCGCGCCGTGGAGGAGCATACGCAGTTTGTAGTGCGCCTTGCCCCACTTCGTGTGCTTGAGCACGGCCTCCGCGCCGTCGATGGCGTAGCCCGCCGCGCCGATCCACGGCCAGATCTTCTGGTACTTGCCGAGGGTATTCATGATCTTGCAGTTACATTTTTTCATTCCTGTATGCCTCCTGAGTATCCTTTTTGATTGTTATCTGCAGCCCGGCGCGCAGCCGGGACAGGGCTTCGGGGTCGTTTTCCACCTCGCGCGTGACGAGCACGATCAGCTGCACATCCGTGAGGCTGCTCACCGTCGCCAAACAGTCGAGCAGACGCAGCGTTGCCGCGGCGTACCGCGCAGGAAAGACCACATCGCGGTCGTCGAGCGCGTCCATACCGTGCCGCCAGACGATCGTCTGCGCGAGGCATATCTGCTGCACGTCCGTCAGCCGCGGCGGCGGGCAGGCAGGAAGCGCCGCCACGCGCCGGAGCAGCTCCGGCCAGCGGGCATCGAGCGGCTCCGGCGACGCGAACGCCGCCGCCAGCGCCGCCGGCGCCATTGGCTCGAGCGCGGCATCGGCTGTCACCGCCGGTACATTTCCGGCCGCCAGCGCCGCGATGCGGTGCCGGTCAAACAGACGCTGCGCCGCGCGCGCAAAAGCGAGCGCCGCCGCAAGATTTGCATACGCCGTGCGCCCCGGCCGCGCCAGCAGCGCCAATGTCCGGTCGCGCACCGCTGTGACCGCAGCAGTCAGCCGCCGCTCACGCGCGCCGGGCACATAGCCGTCGTCCGGCAGCGGCGCGGACACAAACCGCAGCGGCACAGAACGCTCCAGCAGCCGCCGCGCGGCCTCCGGGCACGCGGGCGAGAGTCCCTGCTCCACCCGGTCGCACAGCAGCACCTCCCAGCGCGGAAAGTCCCGGCACGTGCGGCACAGGCTCTGCTCGCCAAGGGTACGCTGCAGCTCGCACAGGCCGTCCGCGCACAAGAACGGGCAGCGCCCATCCGTCTGCGCAAAGTACGTATCGCCCTCGCTGTCCACGCGCAGCACGCGCCGCAGCTTTGCCGCCAGCGGATGGCGCAGGCGCAGGTAGGCGTCCTGCGCGTCCGGATCGACGACGATCTCCCACGCAGCGCAGCACGTCTGCGGGCACGCCCCGGCAAGGCACCGGAACGCGGCGTAGTCATCGGGTCGGGTCTGATACATGGCGGCCTCCTTGCGCATTTTGTCTATTGTAACACATCGCACGCCGCAGGAAAAGGGACGTTTCCACACTCCGTGCGCAAAAAACAGACGGACACCGAAATGTCCGTCTGTCTGTCATTTGGTTGACCGGCCGGCAGCTTACTGCTTGACCAGATCCATGAGGTTGATGATGCCGCGCGGGCAGATCTCAGCGCAGTGGCCGCAGCCGACGCACTTGTCATAGTCGATCGTGGACACGAAGTTCTCGATCTTGATGGCTTCTGCCGGGCACTCGCGCTGGCACTTCATGCAGCCGATGCAGCCGACGTCGCAGATCTTGCGCGTGACGGCGCCCTTGTCCTGATTGCGGCAGCCGACAAGCACAGCCTGCTTATACGGCACCTTCTCAATGATCTTCTTCGGGCAGGCCTCGGCGCAGGCCATGCAGCCGACGCACTTGTCGCGGTCGACCTTGGCAACACCGTTGACGATGTGCATCGCGCCGAACTTACAGGCCCTGGCACAGTTGCCGAGACCGATGCAGGCGAAGCGGCACTCCTTGTTGCTCTTGCCGCCGAACAGCATGGCAGCCTGGCAATCCTGGGGGCCCTGATAGTTGAAGCGCTTGACGGCGACGCCCTCCGCGCCGGAGCACGGCACGAACGCGACCATCTTCTCCTCCGCACCGGCGGAGACGCCCATGATTTCCGCGATCTTGTCGGCGGCAGCCTGACCGCCGGCAACGCAGCAGTTGACCGGAGCCTGACCCGCCGCGACCGCAGCGGCATAGCCGTCGCAGCCGGGGTAGCCGCAGCCGCCGCAGTTGGCGCCGGCGAGGCACTCACGCACGGCCTCCTGCTTGGGGTCGACTTCCACATAGAAGATCTTGGCGGCGAACGCCAGCAGCGCGCCGAAGATGGCGCCCATAGCGCCGAGGACGGCGATACCTTCGAGAATCAAAGTAAAGTTCATATTCACGCCCTCCTTAGCCAATCTTCATGCCGGAGAAGCCCATGAAAGCCAGGGCCAGCAGACCGGCGGAGACGAGGCAGATCGGGAAGCCCTCAAAGCTCTCCGGATAGTCGGCAAACTCGAGCTTCTCGCGCACGCTTGCGAACAGGCAGATGGCGAGCATGAAGCCGAGACCGCCGAACACGCCGTAAACCACGCTCTGCAGGAAGCCGAAGCTGTACTGCGTGTTGAGCAGCACGACGCCGAGCACGGCGCAGTTGGTGGTGATCAGGGGCAGGTAGATGCCGAGCGCGGAGTACAGGGACGGGATGGACTTTTTGAGGAACATCTCGATGAACTGCACGAGCGCGGCGATGACGAGGATGTAAGCGATCGTCTGCAGGAAGCCCAGGCCGAGCTTGACGAGCAGGCAGTTGACAAGCCAGCAGATGGCGGACGCCAGGCCCATAACAAACGTGACGGCGAGGCCCATGCCGGCGGCGGTGTCGATCTTGCTCGAGCAGCCGAGGAATGGGCAGCAGCCGAGGAACTGCGAGAAGATGAAGTTATTCGTCAGCACGGCGCTGAGGATGATGGCAAAAATACTGGTCGTAGAACTCATGTTATGCCGCCTCCTTTTCCTGCGCTGCGAGCGCTTTTTCCTTGGCTTCCTTCTTCTCGGCGGACTTGCGCAGCGCGTACTGCATCAGCGCGATCAGGCAGCCGAGGGTAATGAAGCCGCCGATCGGGAGCGTGAGCACGAGCGCGCCGTACTCGGACGGGAAGATCTGAATGCCGTTGCCGGTGCCGATGACACCGTCGATGGTGTTGAAGATACCGGTGCCGAACGAGCCCTTGCCGAGCAGCTCACGAATGACACACATGGCGATGAGCACGAGCGTATAGCCGAGGCCCTGGAAGATGCCGTCGAAGAACGACGGGCCGACGGGGTTTTTCTGGCAGAACGCTTCGGCGCGGCCGATGATGATGCAGTTGACGACGATCAGCGGGATGAACACGCCCAGGGACGCGCTCAGCGCGGGAACGTAAGCCTGCAGCACCAGATCGACAATGGTGACGAAGCTGGCGATGACCAGCACGAAGATGGCCAGACGGATGTCATTCGGAATGACCTTACGGATGAGAGAAATGACCACATTGCAGCACGTCAGGATGATGAGCACGGACAGGCCCATGCCGATGCCGTTGAAGAGGCTGGTCGTGATGGCCATGGTGGCGCACATACCGATGAGCTGCACAAGGACCGGGTTGTTGGTAATGAGGCCTTCCTTGAACTGTTGTTTGATATTCATATTTCAGCCCTCCTTAACCCAGCGACTTGGCCGCGTTGATGACGGTCTGCACTTCGTTGACGACAGCGCGGGACGTGATCGTCGCGCCGGAGATGGCTTCGATGGTGCCCTTGTCCTTGGTCAGGGCAAGTCCGTCGCCCTGGCCGACGAGGTTGTCGCGCCAGGCGCCTTCATTGGTGTCCGCCGCCTTGGCGCCGAGACCGGAAGTCTCGGAGTGCTTGGTGACGTACACGCCGGTGCAGTTATAATCGCTGTCGAGGCCGACGACCATGGTGATCATGCCCTGCGCGCCGGAGAACGTAGTCTCGGCGACGTAGCCGATCTGCTGGCCGCCGGTGGTGGCGGTGCTGAGCTTGGTGATGGTGCCGTCGTTCTCAAAATTGGCCTGCTCGGAATAGTCGTCGGCCTGGAGGACGTTGGCGTATGCTTTGTTGGTCGTCTCGACCGCGCGCATGGCAATGGTGTCTTTCGTCACCTCATAAACGAGGCCGAGGGCCAGCGCCATGATGGCAGACACGGCAAAGAGCACGAGCGCAAGCTTGATGATCTGGCCGCCGCCGGATTTCTTTTCAGTCTTTTCAGCCATTTGCAGCAGCCTCCTTTGCTTCTTTCTTCGCAGCCTTTGCAGCAGCCTTCTTGGCCTTGACGTCCTCGCGGCTGACGCCGAACTGACGGCGCTGGGTGTGCTTGTCGAACATCCACGCGCAGCAGTTCATGATGAGGATGGCAAAGGAAACGCCCTCCGGGAAGCCGCCGAACACGCGGATGAGCACGGTCAGCGCGCCGCAGCCGACGCCGTAGATGATGCGGCCGGGAGCGGTGACGGGGCTGGTGCTGTAGTCGGTCGCCATGAAGAAGGCGCCGAGCAGCAGGCCGCCGGACAGGAGGTTATCGAGCATCCACTCGACGTGGGTATAGCCGCCGCCATTTTTGCTTCCGAAGATGAGCGTCAGCAGCGCGACGGAGCCGATGAACGACACGGGGATGTGCCAGGTGATGACCTTGCGGCACAGCAGGTACACGCCGCCGATGAGCAGCGCGAGCGCGCTGACCTCGCCGAGGCAGCCGGGCATGGTGCCGAGGAACATGGACTTGAAGGTGTAGTACTGCGGCAGCGCCTCGCCGGCCTTCATGTAGCTGAGCGGGGTGGCCATGGTGGCGGCGTCCGCACCGACGACGGACGTCAGGCTGCTGGGCACGACCCAGGTGGTCATGAACAGCGCGTAGGAGGCGAGCAGGAACGCACGGCCGGCGAGCGCCGGGTTGAGGAAGTTCTTGCCGATGCCGCCGTAGAGCTGCTTGACGACCACGATGGCGAAGAACGCGCCGATGATCGGCAGCCACCACTTGCAGTTGGCCGGCAGGGTGTACGCGAGCAGGATGCCCGTGACCACGGCGGACAGGTCGCCGATGGAGTCGGGCTTTTTCATGAGCTTACGGTAAGCCCACTCAAAGAACACGCACGACACGATGGACACGGCCAGCGGGATGAGCGCCTGCGCGCCGAACTGCCACACGCCGACACACAGGGCCGGGAGCAGGGCGATGATCACGTCGAGCATGATCTCGCGGGTGCCGCGCTTGGCACGCACCTGAGGCTGGTAGGCAGCGTCAAAGGTAAATTCTTTCGGTGTCATTTCGTTTCAGCCTCCTTTGCAGCGGCTTCCGCGCGGGCCTTTTCTTCAGCTGCACGGGCGGCGAAGAGGAGCTTTGCGGTCTTGAAGGTATGGGTCAGGGGCAGACGGCCCGGGCAGTTGTACGAACAGCTGCCGCACTCGAAGCAGTCGAGGATATGGTACTTCTGCATGTTCTCGAAGTCGCGGTTCTGATAGTACTTATACATGTACAGCGGCTCGAGCTTCATCGGGCAGACGGTCAGGCACTTGCCGCAGTGGATGCACGTCGGATTCTCGACGGAGCGGTCTTCCTTATCGGTGAAGAACAGGATACCCGCGGTGCCCTTGATGTTGGGCGCCTCGAGATTCGTAGCGATCAGGCCCATCATGGGTCCGCCGAGGACGATCTTCTTCGGCTCGACGACGAAGCCGCCGCACTGCTCGACGATGTAGCTGAACGGGGTGCCGAAGCGGCACTGCAGGTTGTAGGACTTATCGCCCATGGCGCTGCCGGCGACGGTGAGGACACGCTCGATGCTGGGCATGCCTTCGTAGCAGGCGCGGTAGATGGCATACGCCGTCTGGGTGCTGATGACGTTGCAGCCGACGCCGGACGGCAGGCCGCCGGGCTTGACCTCACGGTTCGTGATGGCCTTGATCTGCATCTTCTCGGCGCCCTGGGGGTACTTCACGTTCTCCGGCACGATCTCCACGCCGTACTGCGCGGGGTTCTTGGACAGCAGCAGGTCGATGGCGTCCTGCTTGTTCTTCTCGATGCCGTAGTAAGCCTTGTCGAGGCCGGACGCGATGCGCGCCAGCTCGATGCCCTTGAGCAGCTCCTCAGGGTGGTTCTTCATGGTCAGGTGGTCGCCGTTGAGGTACGGCTCGCACTCTGCGCCGTTGATGATGAGGGTATCGACCTTGCCAAGGCCGCCGCGGATCTTGAACGCGGTCGGGAACATGGCGCCGCCGTGACCGACGATACCGGCCTCGCGGATGCGCTCGAGGATGGCCTCAGGATCCTTCATCTGCTCGGGCGTCAGGGGCGCGAGATCCGTGCAGGGGGTGTCCTGGAAGTCATTTTCGATCACGATCGCGGGGATCATATCGCCCAGGGGGTGGGGTCTCGGCTCAATAGCGATCACCTTGCCGGAGACCGTCGCGTGAATGGGCGCGGAGACGGGTGCCGGATTGTCAGCGATCTTCTGACCCATCTTCACATAATCGCCCACCGCGACCAGCGGTTTGCAGGGTGCGCCGATATGCTGCATCATCGGGAGCACGACCTGCGGCGGAGGCGCAATGACGGTCACCGGAACGTCCGGAGCCTTCATGTAGTTGGGATGAACTCCGCCATGAAACTTAAAGGGCATTTGCATCACCTCTCTATTTTTTGACCCACATATATTAGCACACCAGCCTAACTTCGTCCACCAAAAATGGCGGAAAAACATCAAATTGTACTAATTTAAATATTAACGAACCTGCAAAAATGCTGACAAATCCAACATTTCCGGAAACTTTGCAACATTTTGTGCATATTGGCGGGATTTCTCGCCATTCCGGCGCGCCGGGCGGAAAAAAATCCTGTGTTCGGGACTTAACAAGCGGGGAAAAATCCTGTAAAATAGATAGCAAATGCTCTGCCGGCGCCGCCGGCGGCAAAAGGAGGCCACGTTATGCTGACACCCTGGGCGGATACGCTCGACCGCGCGCAGCCCCTGCCGGAGTATCCCCGGCCGCAGATGGTGCGCGACAGCTACCTGAATCTCAACGGCCCGTGGAGCTACGCGATCACGACGAGCGCGCAAAAGCCCGCGCAGGCCGACGGCACGATCCTCGTGCCCTTCTCGCCCGAGAGCGAGCTGTCCGGTGTGGGACACGTCCTGCAGCCGGAGGAATACCTGTGGTACATCCGCACGGTCACGCTGCCGGACGGGTTTAATGTCGGCCGCGTGCTGCTGCACTTTGGCGCGGTCGATCAGATTGCGACCGTGTGGTGCAACGGCGTGGAGCTGACCACGCACACGGGCGGCTACCTGCCGTTTACGGTGGACATCACCGAGGTGCTGGCGAAAGAAAACACGATCCTCGTGTGCGTGCGCGACGCAACGAACAAGTCCCAGCTCCCGCGCGGCAAGCAGACGCTGCACCCGCACGGCATCTGGTACACGCCGCAGAGCGGCATCTGGCAGACGGTCTGGCTCGAGAGTGTGCCGCAGAACTATATCCATTCCCTGCGCGTGACGCCGCTGTTCGACGCGCATCAGGTGGAGATCACCGTCGAGGGCGCCGGCCAGTGCATGATCGATCTGGAGGGAAAGCGCTTCACGTTCCCGGCGGGTGTGCCGGCGCACGTGCCGGTGCAGTCGTTCCGCCCCTGGTCGCCGGAGCACCCGACGCTCTACCCCTTCAGCGTGACGCTCGGAGACGACACGGTCTACAGCTACTTTGCCATGCGCAAGTGCAGCGTCGAGACGGATGCGAACGGCGTGCGCCGCCTGTTTCTCAACGGCAAGCCGTATTTTCACAACGGCCTGCTCGATCAGGGCTACTGGCCGGACGGGCTCTACACCGCGCCGAGCGACGACGCGCTCATCTATGACATCCAGCTGGCCAAGGACATGGGCTTCAACATGCTGCGCAAGCACATCAAGGTCGAGTGTGACCGCTGGTACTATCACTGCGACCGGCTGGGTATGCTCGTCTGGCAGGATATGCCCTGCGGCGGCAAACGCTACGACCCGCTCATCGTCTCGACCCCGCTCGTGACGGGCTGGCACCTCGACGACAGCTGGTATCCCCTCTTCGGCCGCACGAATGTGACGGCGCGCAAGGCGTTTTTGAACGAGCTGCGCGACATGGTCACCACGCTCTACAACCACCCGTGCATCGCCGTGTGGGTGCCGTTCAACGAGGGCTGGGGCCAGTTTGACAGCCAGACGGCCGTGCAGGTCATCCAGTCCGTGGACAAGACCCGCACGATCGACCCGGCCAGCGGCTGGCACGACCAGGGCTTCGGCGATGTGCGCAGCCTGCACGTATATTTCCAGAAGTACAGGTTCCAGCCCGATAAGCTCGGCCGCGCCACGCTGCTGTCGGAGTTCGGCGGCTATATCCACCGCGTCGAGGGCCATGCCGTCGGCGGCAAGAGCGTCGGCTACAAGACGTGCGACGCCCCGCTCTCGCTCGAGTATGCGCTCCAGGCGCTCTATGACGAGCAGATCCGCCCCGCCATCGCGCAGGGGCTCAGCGCCGCGGTGTACACGCAGCTGAGCGACGTAGAGCATGAGCTCAACGGCCTCGTGACCTATGACCGCAGCGTCGTGAAGCTCCCGGTGCAGACGCTGCACAAGATCCTTTATATCGAAAACGAATAAACAAAACCGCCCGCTGCGATCGCAGCGGGCGGTCCGTTTTTTGGATTTGGGCGCGTGCTTTAGTACGCAACGCCCCAGTAGATCATGCACTTGGCGGGCTTGCCGCACACGGGGCAGACATCGTCCAGGTGCTCCTGCTCGAACGGGATGCAGCGGCTGGACATACCGGCCTTGTCCTTCATCTCGAGCTCGCAGGCGAGGTCGCCGCACCACATGGTCTTGATAAAGCCGCCGTTTTTCTCCTGCAGCTCCTTGGCCTCGGCCAGCGAGTGCGCGGCATAGGTGTGCTCGTCGAGGTTGCGCTTGGCCTTGTCGAACAGGCCCTGCTGCACGGTCTCGAGCAGCTCGGGGATGCGCGCCTCGAGCTCGTCGAGCGCGACGGTGACCTTCTCGCCGTTGTCGCGGCGGACGGCGACGCAGTGGCCGGCCTCGATGTCCTTCGGGCCGATCTCGACGCGCAGCGGCACGCCCTTCATCTCCCAGTTGGCAAACTTCCAGCCGGGGCTGTTGTCGCTGAAGTCGCCCTGCGCGCGCAGGCCGGCGGCCTTCAGGCGCGCGACGAGCTCCTCGGCCTTCTCGGTCACGCCGGGCTTGTGCGCCGCGATCGGCAGCACGATGACCTGGATCGGCGCGATGTGCGGCGGCAGGACAAGGCCGCTGTTGTCGCCGTGGGTCATGATCAGACCGCCGATGACGCGCGTGGACATGCCCCACGAGGTCTGGTGCGGATAGGCCTGCTGGTTGTTCTTGTCGGTGTAGGTGATGTCGAACGCGCGGGCGAACCCGTCGCCGAAGTAGTGGCTCGTGCCGGACTGGAGCGCCTTGTGGTCGTGCATCATGCACTCGATGGTGTAGGTGTTCACAGCGCCGGCGAACTTCTCCTTGTCGGTCTTGTTACCGCGGATGACGGGCATGGCCAGCTCCTGCTCGCAGGTATCGGCATAAATTTCGAGCATCTGCAGCGTCTCCTTGCGGGCCTCGGCCTCGGTGGCATGCAGGGTGTGGCCCTCCTGCCAGAGGAACTCACGCCCGCGCAGGAACGGACGGGTGGTCTTTTCCCAGCGCATGACGCTGCACCACTGGTTATACAGGCACGGCAGGTCGCGCCAGCTGTGCACGATGTGGCTCCAGTGCTGGCAGAAGAGCGTCTCGGACGTCGGGCGCACGCACAGGCGCTCCGGCAGCTCCTCGCTGCCGCCCATCGTGACCCACGCGCACTCGGGCGCAAAGCCCTCGACGTGGTCCTTCTCCTTCTGCAGCAGGCTCTCGGGGATCAGCATCGGCATGGCCACGTTCTGGTGACCGGTCGCCTTGAACTTGCCGTCGAGTATCTTCTGGATGTTCTCCCAGATGGCGTAGCCATACGGGCGCATGATGAACAGGCCCTTGACATCGGAATAATCCACGAGCTCCGCCTTGGTGCACACGTCGGTGAACCACTGGGCGAAGTCGACTTCCATATCGGTGATCTGCTCGACCTTCTTATCTTTGGCCATAAGCGCAACACTCCTCTGTATGCCGCGCAGAGATCCGCGCGGGCGTATTTCATAATGTATGGGGTAACTTATATAGTTTATAGAATCCGCTGCCGCTTGTCAAGCACCAAGCAGCTCCTGCACCGCAAAAACACCGATCATGACGGCGATGATAAAATACAGCACGACCGCGCCGACGGAGTGCCGCGCCGGCCGGCGGTCAAACAGCTGCCCCACGCACCAGAACATGAGCAGGCCGGTACCGATCCAGTAGACCGGGTTGAGCGCGACGGCCATGACCGTTACCTCGACGATCAGCAGCGCGAACACCACGATCTGCCACGTGCGGATGCGCCGCGCGCGGCTGTTGCAGTAGATCTCACGCCAGGCGTCGGAAAGCTCGCGGCGCTGGCGGCGGAAAAACGGCTCGCGCGGCTTTTTCGGCGCGGCCGCTTCGGCCGGAGCCTCGGTCGTTTCGACCACGGTCTCGGTTATGGTTTCGGCGGTCCCGGCCGCCGTTTCAGGTTCTGCTTCGGTGTAGGGGCGCTCTTGTTCCATGCGTTCCACTCCTTTCCGGCTTTTCGGAAAACCGGTCCTTTTTCCACAGGATACCCCGCCGCCGGCCGCCTGTCAAGGGCTGGATGGCGGCCGAAAAGTGCATTTCGGGCTTGACCGCGCACCATTCGTGCAATATAATATGTAAATTAGAGATGCTATTTCAAGATGCAATCGAACCCCTTGGAGGTGACCATCTATCAACAGACAGAGTTACATGGCGGAGATCAGCAGTCTGCTCGGCCTGATCACCGACGACCAGACACGTCAGGCGCTCATCGCGCAGATGGAGAATATGTTTGACAACGCGCCCGATGAGGAGCGCCTCATTCAGGAGATCGGCAACCCGACGAAAGTGGCCGTTGCCCTCATCCGCTACGCCGACAGCGGCAAGATCACGCCGGCCGCCGCGCCCGTGGTCGCGCCCGAGCAGGTGCAGCCCAGGCGCGCGCCGCAGCCGCGCCCGCGTGCCGAGCAGTACCGCCCCATCGCGCCGCAGCCTGCTCCCCAGCCGGCCTATGCCGACCAGGCCGCCGAGGACACCTGCGACGAGCAGCCCGCCGCGCCCGTGCTCGACGGTCAGTTCTCGTTTGACGAGCAGCCCGAGGAAGGCTACTATGATGAGCAGCCCGCCGACGACGGCTACTACGACGAGCAGCCCGCGGACGACGGCTACTACGACGAGCAGCCCGCCGACGACGGCTACTGCGACGAGCAGCCCGCGGACGACGGCTACTACGACGAGCAGCCCTCGGACGACGGCTACTACGACGAGCAGCCCGCGGATGACGGCTACTACGACGAGCAGCCCGAGGGCGGCTACGACCCGAACTACGCCACCGACGGCGAAGAAGGGTATTATGACGAAGCCTATTACGACGAGCCAGCCTACAAGACGAACGTCTTTCTGGCGATTCTCTACACGCTCGGCGCGATCATCATCGGCGTGCCGGTGCTGGCCGTGCTGCTGGTGCTGAATCTGGCCGTGCTGGCCATCGGCGTCGCGTGCGGCGCTGGCGGTGTTGGCCTGATCGCGACGGCCTTCATCGGTCTGCCCATGGTGGCGGATATGCTCATTCTGCTCGGCGGCGGCGCCGCCGTGATCGCCATCGCGCTCGTCGTGATCTGGCTGGCCGTCTGGCTGTTCATCCGCATGGTCATCGGCTGGGTCCGGCTGCTCGTGCGCACGGGTAAGCGCTGGTGCAGAAAGGAGATCGCCGCATGAAAAAAGCCTGGAAAACCATCCTCATCATCGCCCTGTGCATCCTGATCGTCGGCGAGATCGTGCTCGGCGTCGGCCTTGCGACCGGCGGCAGCCCCGACCGCATCTGGGATGCGGCGTATGAACACTACGACTTCGCGTCAGTCTTCGCATTCATCAAGTCCTCCGGCATCGCGGACTTCCTTGCGAGCATCGGCCTGTAAGAAAAGCAAAAAATGAGGCGGCGAGCTATGCTCGCCGCCTCATTTTGATCTGTTTGATCTGTAAAAAGCCTCGCAGAGTTTGCGCCCGCAGGCGCAAAGAAATTCCAATCATTTTCTCCGGCGACATGTGCGGCGGAGAAAATACCGCTCGGCTCGCAAACGTGCGCAGGATGCGGCTCTGGTGCATCCTGCGTGCGCTGCAGCGAGCTGCAGCTCTTCCAACGAGAGCCCAACGCAGTGGGTCTCGTTGGCCCGTCTCACCGTCTCATTTCATTTTAAAGAGCAGCACGCCGCCCGTCATCAGTGCGAGCCCCGCCCACTTGCTCCAGCCGAAGGCAAGCCTTTCCGTGCCCATGATGCCGAAGGCGTCGATGGCCGCGGCCGCAGAAAGCTGCGCGATGAGGATCGTCGCCACGGCGAGCGTCGGGCCGAGTCTGCCCATGCCGAGCATGACCGTGACCGTGATGGCCAGCGCCAGCACACCGCCGAACCAGCAGTATTTCGGCGCGGCACCCAGCGCGGCAAAGCTGCCCGTGCGCCAGAACACCAGCACCAGCAGCGACAGCACCGCCGCCACGCACTGCACGAAGGCGTTGGTCTCCATCGTGCCGATGTGCTCGGACAGGCGCGTGTTCATCACGCCCTGAATGCTCATCGCCGCCCCGGCGAGGATGCACGCGAGAAATCCACCCAAAATCCATCGGCTCCTTCCGAATAATCCTTGCACTGCCGCCAGAGATGTGTTACACTGTATTGTACGGGCAAACATTTGCCCGCAGTACACGTACAAAGGAGGCCCCGCCCATGGCAGCAGGCAGCAAACCGAAATACTATCTCGTGGAGGCGAGCGTCCTGCCCGAGATCTTCGCCAAGGTGATCGAGGCCAAGGAACTGCTCGAGACCGGCCAGGTGCGCACGGTGGCGGACGCCGTGGCGCGCGTGGACATCAGCCGCAGCGCGTTTTATAAATACAAGGACTTCGTGTCCCCGTTTCAGGACATGTCACGCGGCCATCTGGTGACGTTCAACCTCGAGCTGCTCGACCGGCAGGGCGTACTGTCGTCCGTCCTCGCTATTTTTGCCGAAAACGGTGCAAATATACTCACCATCAACCAGAGCATCCCGACGAGCGGCGTCGCCCCGGTGACGATCACGGCCGCGACCGAGAACATGCAGACGACGATGGAGGCGTTCATGGCGGCGCTCAAGGCGGCCGACGGCATCATCCGCGTGCACCTCATGGCCGGCTGAAGATAAAAGCAATACAGCCCCGAACCGTGTTGGTTCGGGGCTGATTTTTTTATCTCATGTTCACTCGAGCAGCTGCGCACGGCCGCCGTGCAGCCGGATCTTCCCGGCGCAGAAGCGCTTGACCGCCTCGGGCAGGAGCTTCCACTCCGCATCGGTGAGCACGCGGCGCTTGAGCGTCGTGACATCATCGTCCTCAAGCACGGGCACAGCCTTTTGCAGCAGCACCGGGCCGACGCCGCCGGTCTCGTCCACGAGGTACGCCGTCGCCCCCGTAACCTTCAGGCCGCGGGCAAGCACCGCCTCATGCACCGCGTCGCCGCGCAGCGTCTCGAACGCCGGGACGAGCGACGGCTGCACCGCAATGACCTTGTTGCGAAAGCTCTTCGCCGTCTCGCGGCCGACGCCGGGATAAAACCCCGCGTTGATGACGAGCTCGATGTCCATATCCTTGAGCTTGTTGCGGATGGCCATGTCGTACGACGTATCGTTCGGGAACATGGCCGGCTCGACGACGACGGTCTCGATGCCGGCGTTGCGCGCGCGCTTGAGCGCGTAAGCGTTGGCGTCGGACGAGATGACGGCGACGAGCTGCAGCTCCGGGATCTCACCGAAGAACACGGAGTCCAGCAAACTTTGCAATTTTGTTCCCTTGCCGGAAACCAGAACAGCGCTGCGGATCATATGCTCGTTTACTCCTTCCCCAGCAGCCGGGCGGCTGTGGCGCGGTTGTTGTCCTCCTGCCGGTTGAGCAGTTCGGTGCGGCGGCGCAGCTCCTCGCCTCTGCCGGCAAGCGCGACAGCCGCATCAATCTGATCGGACAGGTCCTCTTCGTTGACTGCCTCGAACTGCATATAGTTTGTCTGCTCGACATAGTCGAGAAACGCCGTGACCTTCGGGTCGTAGGCAACGCCGATGAGCGGCACGCCCTGCCCGGCGGCAAAGATCAGCCCGTGCAATCGCATGGACACGACAGCCGTCATGCGCGAGAGCACGCCGATCACCTCGCCCGTGGACATCTGCTCGCCGAGCACATGAAACGGGATGCTCAGGTGCTCCGTGACGAGCTGGCTGGCCTCGCCGTCGGTGCGGAAATTGATGCTGAGGAACACCGGCGTCAGGCCGTATTTCAGGTAGGCGTACACGGCGCCGGCGGCAAACACGGTGGCCTTTTCCTCAATGCCGGGCCACTTGCGCAGTACGAAGCCGATATATTTGCCGTCCGGGTCCATATCGTGCTCGCGCAGGATGCGGTCGATGCGGCCGCGCTCGGCGGCCTGCAGCGTGAGCGCGGGGTCGGACGCGAGGATGACCTCCGGCTCCGTGACGCCGAAGTCCGAAAGCGTCTCGCGGCTGTCCGGCTCGCGGAGGGTGATCTTGTCCACACAGCCGTTGATGATGCGCGCGGCGAGCTGCCGGTCGCGCTCGTACACGATCGGGCCGATGCCGCAGCCGTACATCTGCACCTTGCAGCCGCAGCGGTGCGCCAGGCGGATCGTGCTGAGATAATACCACAGGCTCAGGCGGCTCGTGACGTCCTGCATCAGGCTGCCGCCGCCGCTGATGAACAGCTGGCTCCGGCGCAGCACGCGCCGGATGGCCAGATAATGAAACCGGTTGCACGCGTTGACGCCGTAGGCGCTGCGCGTATCCTTCGGCCGGCGGGAGATCACGGTCACGGGCATGTGCGCGTCGATGCGGCGCATCTCGCCGATGATGGCCTGCAAAATGGCATCGTCACCCGCGTTGCCGAAGCCGTAGGCCCCGCAGATGAGCACGCCGTCGCGCACACCGTCGCGCCGGTTGCGCTCCATGCGGAAGACGGCGTTGTAAATTTCCAGCTGGCGCAGGCCGGTGGCCTCCTCGGAGAAGTCGGCCTTGCCGCGCCGGTAGAGCGCCTCGCCCATCTCGTGCCGGTAGTTTTCGTCGAGCGCGTAGCGCGCGAGGTAGGCAGCGAGCATGCGCACGTCGCCGGGCTCGATAAGCAGGCCGGTCACACCGTGCTCGATGATGGCCGGCACACCGCCGACATTCGAGGCGACGGTGGCCAGATGCGCGCGCGCGCCCTCGGGCAGCGCATAGGGAAACGCCTCCGACAGGGATGAGAGCGTATTGATGTCGAGCGCGCCGTAGAAGCTGTCGAGGTCGTTGACCCAGCCGAGGAAGAACACGCTGTCGGCCAGCCCCAGCTCTTTTGTGAGCGCCTCGAGCTTTTTGCGCTCCTTGCCGTCGCCCGCGATGGCGAGACGCAGCTGCGGGCAGGCCTTTTGGGCCAGCGCCACGGCGCGGATGAGCGTCGGGATGTCCTTGACGGGGTCGAGCCGGGCGGCAATGCCCGCAATGACGTCGCCCTCGTGAACCGTATACCCGAACTGCGCGAAATACGCCGCGCGGTCGGTCTTGGGCACGACGTGGGAAAAGTCGAGCCCGTTATAAATGGAAAAGAGCCGGTTCGGCTCAAAGCCGCGGTCGATCAGCCGCTGGCGGATGGGGTCGGACACGCACACGCGGTAATCGAGCCGGTGCAGCGCCCAGATATTGAGCGTGCCGTAAACGGCGCGGGCGAACGGCCGGCCGAGATAGTCGAGCCGGTAGTCGCTGTGCACGGTGCTGATGACCGGCACGTGCACGCTCGCCTTGAGCATGGCGCCCATGACGTTGGCCATGGAGCCGTGGCAGTGCACGAGGTCGTACTCCCCCGCGCGGATCAGCTTTTTGAGCGCGGCGAGGTTCGGCAGAAAGCCTCCGTCGAGCACCATCGTCGGGATGCCGAGCGCGGCCGCGCCGTCGGCAAAATCACCGCCGCGGAAGCACACGAGCTGCACGTCGATGATCTGACCGAGATATTTCAGCAGGGAGTAGACATGCGTCCGGGCGCCGCCGGTGTCGCCCCCGCTGATGAGGTGGATTACTTTCACTTTGCCCTCCAAAGCACTTGTGCGCGCTGCAAAAACACGGTATAATGCGCTCGTACAGGTGCTGACACATTCCCGCGCGGAACAAAAGCGCGGATTCAGATTATTATACTGTATGATTCCACTATGGTCAAGTTTTGGAGGCCCGCAATGACGAAAATTTATCTGATCCGGCACGCGGAAGCGGAGGGCAACCTCTACCGCCGCATCCAGGGACACTGGGACGGGAGCATCACCCCGCTCGGCCTGCAGCAGATCGACGCGCTCGCGCAGCGGTTCCGCCGCGAGCACATTGACGCGCTCTACTGCAGCGATCTGTCGCGCGCACGCGCGACGGCCGAGGCGATCACGCGCTATCACGACATTCCGGCCGTGGCCACGCCGCGCCTGACGGAGATCTGCATGGGCGTGTGGGAGGGCCGCGCCTGGGGCGACGTGGAGCACGACTTTCCGGAGCAGATGCGCTATTTCAACACGGATCCGGACCGCTGGTCCGTGCCCGGCTGCGAGCCGATCCGTGCGGTGCAAAAGCGCATGGCCCGCGCCATTGAGGACCTTGCCGCGCGGCACGATGGGCAGACGATCGCCCTCGTGAGCCACGGCATGGCCATCCGCGCCTATCTATGCACCGTGCTGGGCATCCCGAACAGCGAGATGGCCACCCTGCCCTATGGCGACAACACATCCGTGAGCCTGCTGCTCGTCGACGGCGAGCGCACGACCGTGGAGTATTATAACGACAACCGCCACCTCCCGCCCGCGCTGAGCACGTTCGGCCGCCAGACCTGGTGGCGCGGCAGCGGCAGCGGCGCGGAGAACCTGCGCTATGAGCCGCTGCGCTTCCCGCGCGACGAGGCGTTTTACCTCCAGTGCTACCGGGACGCCTGGCGCAATGTGCACGAAACGGACGAGGGCTTCGTGCCCGAGCTCTATGCCCGCAGCGCCGCCCGCCACGCGCAGGAGCACCCCGGCTCCGTCGTGCGCGTCCTGAGCGGGGACCGCGTGGTCGGTCTGGTCGAGCTCGACCCCGGGCGCGACGAGCAGGCCGGCTGCGGCTGGATCAGCCTGCTGTATATGCTGCCGGAGTACCGCGGCCGCGGCTGGGCGATCCAGCTGCTTGGCTATGCGTTCTGGTTTTATGAGAATCACGACCGCACGGCCGTGCGCCTGCACGTGTCGGAAAACAACGCCCGCGCCATTACGTTCTATCAGCGCAGCGGCTTCGTGCAGATCGGGCGCGACCCCGGCGTGCGCGCGCATCTGCTGCTCATGGGCCGGCTCATCCACAGGACGGTGACGCATGGAACGGTGTGATTTTCTGCCCGTCTCCGCCGAGGAGATGCACGAGCGCGGCTGGTGGTGGTACGATGCGCTCGTCGTCGGCGGCGACGCATATGTCGATCACCCGAGCTTCGGCACGGCGGTCATCAGCCGCGTGCTCGAGGCCGAAGGTCTGCGTGTAGCCGTGCTCGCACAGCCGGACTGGCACGACGCGGAGGCCTTCCGCGCCATGGGCCGGCCGCGGCTGGGCGTGTTCATCGGCGCCGGCAATCTCGACTCCATGGTCGCGCACTACACGGCGGCCAAGCGCCGCCGCAGCGAGGATTTTTACTCCCCCGGCAAGCGCGCCGGCTGCCGGCCGGACCGCGCGGCCATCGTCTACTGCAACCGCGCACGCGAGGCCTTCGGCCCCGATATGCCGATCATCCTCGGCTCGCTCGAGGCGAGCCTGCGCCGCTTCGCGCACTACGATTACTGGGACGATCAGGTGCGCCGCGCCATCCTCTTTGACGCCCCGGCCGACCTGCTGGTCTACGGCATGGGCGAGGCCGCGACGATCGAGATCGCTCACCGGCTGAAGAAAAAGCAGTCCGTGCGCACAATGACGGACATCCCCGGCACGGGCTACATCACGCGTGACCCCTCCGTGTGCAAATTTGACCACATCACGCTCCCGTCGTTCGAGGACGTGCGCGATGATAAGCGCCTCTATGCCGAGGCCACGCGCACCGAGTACGCCGAGCACGACCCCATCCGCGGCCGCGCCATGATCCAGCCGTGCGAGGGGCGCTATCTCGTCATCAATCCGCCCGCCATGCCGCTCGACACAAAGGAGCTCGACCGCGTGGCCGAGCTGCCCTACACGCGCGAGTGGCACCCCATGTACGAGCCGCTCGGCGGCGTGCCCGCGATCGAGGAGGTGCGCTTTAGCGTCATCCACAACCGCGGCTGCTTCGGCGGGTGCAATTTCTGCGCGCTGGCGTTCCACCAGGGCCGCATGATCACGAGCCGCAGCCACGCGAGCGTCATCCGCGAGGTCGAGGCCATGACGCACCACCCGCTCTGGAAGGGCTACGTGTCGGACGTCGGCGGCCCGTCGGCCAACTTCCGCCACCCGTCGTGCCGTCAGCAGCTGGAGCGCGGCATGTGCCCGAACCGGCTGTGCCTCGCGCCGACGCCGTGCCCGAATATCGACGCCGACCACTCGGACTACCTCGCCCTGCTGCGCAAGCTGCGCCAGATCCCAGGCGTGAAGAAGGTGTTCGTGCGCAGCGGCATCCGCTATGACTACATGCTCTGCGACGATAACGACGCGTTCTTCCGCGAGCTCGTGCGCTACCACATCTCCGGCCAGCTCAAGGTCGCGCCCGAGCACTGTATCGACACCGTGCTCGACTATATGGGCAAGCCCCACATCGGCACGTACGAGCGCTTCATGGACGAATACCGCCAGCTCAACCACAAGTATGATAAGGAACAGTACGTCGTGCCGTACCTCATGAGCTCGCACCCCGGCAGCACGCTTTCGGACGCCGTGGCCCTCGCGGAGTATCTCAACCGCCGCGGCCGTCAACCCGAGCAGGTGCAGGATTTTTACCCCACCCCCGGCACGATCAGCACGTGCATGTACCACACCGGCATTGACCCGCGCACGATGCAGCCCGTCTACGTCGCCAAAACGCCGCACGAAAAGGACATGCAGCGCGCGCTGCTGCAGTGGCGCCGGCCGGACAAGCGCCGGCTCGTCATTCAGGCGCTGCACGAGGCCGGGCGCGAGGATCTGATCGGCTTCGGGAAAGACTGTCTCGTCCGCCCGATGACCGACCGGCGCAAACCCGCCAAGCCCGCCGAACCCCAGCCGCCCCAGCGCAAATACGGTAAGGTCTACGGCGGCGGCAAAAAGCCCGCAGCCGCCCGCAGCGCGCAAAACGCCAAAAGCGGAAAGTCCGCCAAGCCCGGTAGGGTCGGCAAGCCCGCCGCCTCCGGAAAGTCCGGCGGCAGGTCCGGAAGATCCGGCGCGAAAGGCGGCCGCCGATGAAGTATCTCTTCGTCTACCTCGCCGCCATCAACATTCTCGCCTTTGCCGCCATGGGCATCGACAAGGCAAAGGCGCGCGCAGGCAAATGGCGCATCGCGGAGGGCACGCTCTTCGCCCTCGCCGCGCTCGGCGGGGCGCTCGGCGGCACGCTGGGCATGCGCGTGTTCCACCACAAGACGAAACACAAGGAATTTCGCTTCGGCTTTCCCGCGCTGCTGTGCCTGCAGTGCGCAGCCGTGGTGTATCTCATTCTGATCTGGAAGCAGGTGCTCTGATATGACCCCCACCCTACTCGCCTATCAAATCGACCCCGGAAAGCTCGGCAGAATGCAGGTCGTGTGCCTGCGGCTCGGCATCCGCGTGCAGGCGGTCGATCCGGCCGATTTCGGCCAGCCGGTCGGCGCGCTGGCCGGCGTGCTGCCGCGCGCAGCCGATGTCCCCGCCGCCCCGCTCCCGGGGGAGATGCTCGTCATGGCGCACTTTCGCCCCGGTATGCTCGAGGGGATGCTGCAGGGGTGGCGCGCCGCGCACATCCCACCCGTCGCGCTCAAGGCCATGCTGACGAACACGAACGCCGCCTGGACGGCCCCCGCGCTCTATGCCGAGATCGCCAAGGAGCACGCCGCCATGCACAGCGGCGGCCGCGCGCACAAGGCGTAAAAAAATTTCGCGATTTACAACAAAGAACCGATTGACAAGCGCCCGCGCCTGTACTATGCTATGGGCACGGGTGCGCACCTACCGGCAGTCAGGCGAGGAGAGTCTGACTGCTTTTGTATTTGCCGCCAACATTTCCAAGGGGTTCCCGCTATGAAACACAATCAGATCCGTCAAGTCGTTTTCCCGATCCTGGCCGCGCTCATCTGGGGCACTGCCTTCGTCGCGCAGGACGTCTGCGCCGATACGATCGGCACATTCACCTTCAACGCCGTGCGCTATTTCATTGCCGTGCTCGCGCTGCTGGTGCTCATCGCAGTGCTGAATGCCACGCGCAAGGACCGCCCGCAGCCCACGGAGGCGGAAAAACGCGCCAGACGCAAACAGCTCTGGCTCGGCGGCTTTTGCTGCGGCACGGCGCTGGCCATCGCCTCGAACTTCCAGCAGGCCGGCATCGCCGCCGGGACGGATGCCGGAAAGGCGGGCTTTCTCACGGCGCTGTACGTGGTGCTCGTGCCGGTGTTCGGCCTATTTTTGAAACGCAAGGTCAGCCTGCCGGTGTGGGTCGCGGTCGCGCTGTCGGTCGTGTCTCTGTACCTGCTGTGCATCAAGGGCAGCTTCCGGCTCGCCGCGGGCGACCTGCTCGTGCTCGTGTGCGCGGTGTGCTTTGCCGTGCACATTCTGGTCATCGACCACTTCGGCAGCGGGTGCGATGGGGTGAAGCTCAGCTGCGTGCAGTTTCTGTTCGCGGGGCTGTGGTCGGCCGTCTGCATCCCGTTTTTCGAGCATGTGGATGCCGCCGCTCTGCTCTCGTGCGCGCTGCCGCTGCTGTATGTGGGCGTATTCTCGTGCGGTGTGGGCTACACGCTGCAGATCCTCGCGCAGAAGGACTCCAACCCCACGGTCGTCACCATCCTGCTGAGTCTCGAGAGCGTGTTCGCCGTCATCGCGGGCGCGATCATCCTGCACCAGAGCATGACCCCGCGCGAATACCTCGGCTGCGTGCTGATGTTCCTCGCCGTCGTCCTCGCGCAGATCCCGCTGCCGGCCAAGGCCGCCCGCACGGAAAAATGAGCAGCATCCCCGCCGGGCGGCGGGGATGTTTCACACACCCGCTTGTGTGCAAATGCCCCTTGCATTTTTGCCCAAATTGGGCTATAATTCTTGTCAAGAAATTCACAGAAAGTGAGTTCACAAGGAGGTCGATTCCCATGAAACTGACACCCGAACAGCAGGCCGTGCTCGACGGCAGCAAGGGCGAAGTCATGGCCAAGGTCATGAAAACGCTCGTCATGTACGGCGACGCCTTCGGCGCGGAAAAGATGGTGCCCGTCACGAGCACCTACGGCCACACGGTCATCAGCTTCGGCATCAACGCCATGAAGCCGGTCTATGACCTGTATGACCAGCTGATCGAAGCCGGCGCGTTTTCCGGGCAGAAATTCACCGCCGACCCGCTCCCGCTCGACAAGAACGTTCCCTCGAACCCGCTGCAGGACCTGGTGTTCCACCAGTTCATGTATAAGCAGCAGGCGCGCTACGAGGCCCAGCTCAAAAAGCTCGGCATCCTCAGCGACAAGGACTACACCTGCACCTGCTACCTCGACGAGGTGGGCAACAAGCCCAAGCAGGGCGAGGTGCTCTCGTGGGCGGAGTCGTCCGCCGTGGTGTACGCCAACAGCGTGCTCGGCGCGCGCTGCAACCGCAACTCCGGCATGATCGAGCTCATGGGCTCCATCGCGGGCTGCGTGCCGTATTTTGGCTTCCTGACCGACGACGGACGCAAGGCCGACTGGATCGTCGAGGTGCGCACGACGAAAAAACCCGAGCCGCAGCTGCTCGGCTCCGCCATCGGCATGAAGGTCATGGAAAAGGTGCCATATGTCAAGGGGCTCGACCAGTGGATTGGCACGGAGATCAATGAGGACGCCATTGCGTATCTCAAGGACTTCGGCGCGGCCACCGCGTCCAACGGCGCCGTGGGCCTGTACCACATCGAGCACCTCACGCCCGAGGCCGTGCAGCAGGGTGAGGCACTCATCCGCGACGGTGCGCCGGTGTACGTCATCGACGACGCGGAGCTCCAGCGCGTGCGCGAGAGCTATCCGTGCGTGTGGAAGAACCTCAACGCCAAGCCGAAGCTGTGCTTCATGGGCTGCCCGCACATGACGCTCCACCAGCTCATCGACACGACCGAGCGCGTCGAGGCAAGCCTCAAGGCGCACGGCCAGCGCAAGGTCTGCATCCCGACGGTGTTCACCGCCGCGCCCGGCGTCATCGAGGAATTTGAAAAGACGGAGTACGCGCCCCGCCTGCGCAACACCGGCGTCGTGCTCAGCTACATCTGCCCGCTCATGTACATGAACAATCCGCTCAGCAAAGCCATGCCCGTCATCACCTCGTCGAACAAGCTGCGCACGTACACGACCGCGCGCTACTACACCGAGGAAGAGATCATCACCATGATTACAAAGGGGGCCAACTAATATGAAACAGTTTCAGGGTCGCGTCATCTGCCCCGGCACGTGCGAGGCGGAAGCCCTCGTGTCGCACGGCGGCTTCAACACGCTCGCCAGCTATCAGATGGCCTTGATGTTCCACGACAAGCAGGTCAAATGCGGCGACCAGAACAACCCCGACCTGTATAAAAAGCCGATGATCGGCAAGGCCCTGTGCCTGCCGGAGACGATTGGCTCCACCACCGGCGGCATGGTGCTCTACACGGCCTGCGCCTCCGGGCAGCAGCCGGCGTGCATGCTCTTTTCCAAGCATATCGACTCGCTGGCGGCCTCGGGCGCGATCCTCGCGTCCGTGTGGACGGACGCCGACATGCCGGTCATCGACTGCCTAGGCGACGAGTTTCTCGCCGCTGTACAGACGGGGCAGACCGTGCGCGTGCTCGACGGCGGTGTCGTCGAGGTCGCCTGACTTTTGCAGCAACGAAACGGGGCTGACCGGCCGGTCAGCCCCGTTTTTGCGTGTTCTGCCTTCCTTTCGGAAATGGCGGGAGCGTGCGCTGCCTTCTCCTTGAGGAGAAGGCATCCAGCTCTGCTTGCCGGATGAGGTGGAAAGGTCACGGCCATCTCCAGCGGTCCCCGGCATCACACCGCACATCACCCCGCGCCGCGTCTTGACATATTCCCCAAATGTGGTATTCTGTTTTTATTCATTTTGCCCGGTGCTGTCCCCCGGAAAGAGATGCGCGGCATGAAATACGCATTCGGCAACGCGATCTCCCCGCCGGCACTGCACCGGCGGGGCACTCGCGCATCGACCGGCCGAAAGTCAAGCGCAATGCCCGGCCCGGCGCCGGGCTCGACCCCCTGCTCGCCTGAGCGGGACACATTCTATTGGAAAAACCAGGTGATGCCATGAAAGCGCTTTCCCAGCCGCTGTTCGCCTCCCTGCGCGGGTATGACAAGGCGCAGCTCGGGCCGGATCTGTTCTCCGGCGTGCTCATCGCGCTGCTGTCCATCCCGATCTCGATGGGCTATGCCCAGCTGGCCGGTCTGCCGCCGGTCTACGGCCTGTACGGGTCGCTGGTGCCGATTTTGCTGTTCGCAATGCTCAGCACAACGCGGGAGTTCATCTTCGGCGTCGATGCCGCGCCGGCCGCCATGATCGGCGCGGTGGTCACATCGCTCGGCGTCACGCCCGGCGGCGCGGAGGCCATGCGCGTCGTGCCGGTGCTGACACTGTACGTCGCGCTGTGGCTGGCCGTGTTCGCGCTCGTGCGTGCGGATAAGGCCGTTGATTACATCTCCGAGCCCGTCATGGGCGGGTTCATCAGCGGCGTCTGCTGCGAGATCATCCTCATGCAGGTACCGAAGCTGCTCGGCTCTGGCACCGGCACGGGCGAGCTCTTCGAGCTGCTGGGGCACATCTTTGACGCAGCAGCGGTCATCAACTGGCCGACCGCCGCGCTCGGCTTCGGAACGCTTGCAGTTTTGCTCATCGCGCCGCGCAAATGGCCGAAGGTGCCATGGGTGCTCGTGATGATGGTGCTCGGCGGGCTGCTCGGCGCGTTTGCGCCGCTGGCCGACTGGGGCGTGGCGCTGCTGGCCGCCGTGCCGCGCGGCCTGCCGAAGGTCGCGCTGCCGGATCTGACTGCGCTGCCGTTCACGCAGGCGCTCGTGGCAACGCTGCCGGTCGCGGCCGTCATTCTGGCCGAGACACTGCTGGCCTCGGCCGGCACGGCGCAGAAAAACGGCTACCGTCTCAACGGCCGCCGCGAGATCGCAACGTATGCCGTCTGCAACGTCACCGCCGGGCTCGTCGGCTGCTGCGTCGTGTCGGGCAGCGTGTCGCGCACGGCCGTCAACGAGCGCAACGGCGGCAAGACGCAGCTCGTGTCCGTCATGGCGAGCGTGACCATGCTCGTCGTGCTGCTCGTCGCCACGCCGCTCATCCGCTTCCTGCCCGTGCCGGTGCTGACGGCCATCGTCGTCAACGCGCTCATCGGAGCGACGGAGTTCGGCATCGCGCGGCGGCTCTGGCGCGTCAACCGCGTGGAGCTCGGCATCTTTGCCGGGGCGTTTCTGGGCGTGCTGCTGCTCGGCGCGATCAAGGGCGTGCTCGTGGGCATGGTGCTGTCGTTCATCGACGTGCTCATGCGCGCGGCCGCGCCCCAGCGCACCTTCCTCGGCACGCTGCCGGGCAAGGCCGGGTTCTTCCCGATCGACCGCGTCAGCGGCGTGCAGGCGCTGCCGCACATCGTGCTCTACCGCTTCAGCGGCAGTCTGTTTTTTGCCAACATCCGCCGCTTTCAGGAGGACATCGAGGGCGCGGTGCAGCCCGACACGCAGGCCGTCATCGTCGACGGCAGCGCCATCGTGAGCGTGGACATCACGGCGTGCGACCGGCTCGTCGCGCTCAACCGCAAGCTGCGCGCGCAGGGCGTGCGCTTTTACCTGACCGAGCACATCGGCGAGGTCAACGACCAGCTGCGGCACTTTGAGGCCGGGGAGCTGATCGAATCGGGCGCCGTGCGCCGCACGATCCAGGGCGCGCTGCGCGATGCCGGCGCAGCCGTCGACATCGGCGGGTCGCAGCAGCGCATCCCCGACAACATGGACGACATCCGCCAGCTCCAGGAGCTCGAGTGGCTCTACGGAGCGGACGCTGAGGTGCAGATCGAGCGCAACGTGCAGCTGCTGCTCGCGCGCATGCGCGCGACGGACGACGTCGCGGAGCGCCGCACCATGCTCGAGCACTTCCTCAACGAAGACTTCCACTTCGGCAGCATCGACACCGACGAGGTGCTGCTGCATTTGGAGGGCCACACGGACGAGCTGGCCGCGCTGCTCGGCAACTCCGAGGACGACGTATTCACCGACCTCGAGGTCGAGCGTGACAGCCTTATCGACCGCGTCGAGCAGGACTATCCCGAGCTCGTCGAGCACGTGCGCGAGCGGCGCGACCACCTCGACCACGACTTCCGCGCAAACCACCCGTCGAGCGCGGCCCGCATCGAGGCCCGCCGCGCGCAGCTGCACGCACGCATCGAGCGCGAGCGCGCCGAGCGAAACGAGCGCCGCGCCCAGCATCAGGCGGAGCTGCTCGAGCGGCATGCCGAGCACACGGCCGCGCGTCAGGAGCGGCACGAGCAGCACACCACCGAGCAGCAGCTGCGCCATGAGCAGCAGCTCGAGGCGCGCCTGCGCCGCCAGGCGGAGGAGCAGGTCGCGCGCGAGCAGCGCCAGGCAGCGGAGCTGGCCCGCAAGGCACAGCACGCGGCCGAAAAGGCGCGCCGTCACGCCGAGCATGCAGCCGAGCGCGCGCAGCGCCATGCCGACCACCTGGCCGAAAAGGCGCAGCGCCACGCCGACCACGCCGCGGAGCGCGCACAACGTCACGACGACCGCCATGACAGCAGGGACTGACCGCAGGCACAAACGCAAAACAGGATAGAAAACCGGAAGGGGCAGCCACCCCTTCCGGTTTTGTTGTATGTACAGGTCTCCGCCCCACCGTGCACCTGTAGTTCTCTCCCTGCAGAAGCAGTCGGAGCGTGCGATGCCTTCTCCTCGCCGAGAAGGTGGCAAGCTCTGCTTGCCGGATGAGGTGGAAAGGTCATGGCCGCCTCCAGCGGTACCGGTGATGCGCCGCCCCCGGTCTCGGCCCCGCCGCGCTGGCAAAAAACAGCGGCGTCACGGAGTTGTCTCCGTGACGCCGATGCGTCGGTGCGCGCACTTAACGCTTGCGCTTATTCTTCTGATACAGGGCCCACAAGCCGTTGAGCAGCAGGTTCTTATCGTACGTGATCTCGCGCCGGCAGTACGGGATGATGCAGCCGCCGAGGCCGCCGGTCGCAATGACGGCGGCGGGCTCGCCGAGCTCGGCCTCCATGCGCTCGATCATGCCGTCGAGCATGGCCGCCGTACCGAAAACGCTGCCGGAGCGCATGGCCTCGACCGTGTCGGAGCTGATGCATTTTTTCGGTGCGTCGAGCGAGATGTGCGGCAGCTGCGACGTGCCGCTTGCGAGCGCCTCGAGTGAGATGCCCACGCCGGGAATGATGGCCCCGCCGAGCACGCGCGCCTCACGGTCGATGACGGTCATGGTGGTCGCCGTGCCCATGTCGATGATGATGAGCGGCGGGGCATGGATGGCCAGCGCGGCGGCCGCGCCGACGACGAGGTCGCTGCCCATGGCGGCGGGATTGTCGAGCGCGATGTTCAGCCCCGTTTTCATGCCGGGGCCGACGACGAGCGGGCGGATGCCCGTGATCATGCGCACGGCGGCGATGAGCGCGCCGTTGATCGGCGGCACGACGGACGACAAAATGGCGCCGTCGATGTCCTCCGGCGCGATGCCGGAAAACTCGATCACCTGCCGCAGCGAGATGGCGTACTCGTGCGCGGTCTTGTCGCGGTCGGTCTCCAGACGGGCAATGTTGCGGATGCCGGACTCGTCGAGAAAACCGATCACAATATTCGTATTGCCAACGTCCAGAGCCAGCAGCATATCAGTCCACCGGGCCTTTCTTGCCGGCCGCGATCAGCCGGGTGATGGTCGGGCTCAGGACGAGGTTCACGCCCAGCTCGAGCAGGAAGTTCACGCCCACGAGGGTCGTGACGATATAGGTCGCGACAGCCGTGCCGCCGGCCCACGCCTGCAGCTGCGGCTGATAAAACAGCACCATGGCGAGCACGAACAGCCCGGTGTTGACGACCGGGGCGGCCGCAGCCGCGACGATGACGCCCGCGAGCGGGTGCTTTTTGCCGATGGCGCGATAGAGCGCACCGGCAACGAGGCCGGCCGCCGTGCCCTTGATGAGGCAGACGAGCACGGTCATGACCGGGCGCGCGGAAAACATGATGTAACCGCCCTGATCGGCGCCGGTGACGACGGCGATCGTGACGACGACGCCAAACACGAAGCCGAGCCACGCGCCGGCGCTCACGCCGTAAACGGCTGCGCCGACCACGATCGGGATCAGCACGAGCGACACGGCGAACGGGCCGACCTTGATGAAGCTGCCGAGCAGCTGCAGCACGACGACGATGGCGGTGAAGAGTGCAAGCCCAGCCAGACGCCGGGTCTTACCATTGCTGTTGTTCATTTTTGATACCTCCTAAAGCTGCTGTTCCCGCTCCGGGCGGGATATAGCGCAGGAGTATCTTACCCAATTCGACGCAAAAAATCAAGAGCGGACGCGCAAACTTTGCACGTCCGCCCATGACAATTTTTGATGATGCAATTACTTCAGTGCATCCACGGTCGCCAGATACAGGGCATCCGACCCGTCGGACGGCATGAGGAAGCCGGTGCGCGGCGAGAAGCTGAAGCCGTTGAGCGTCGGGCCGTCCTGCAGGCAGGAGCGCTTGAACTGCTGGCTGAAGAGGCGGCGGCAGTAGCTGCGCAGCCACTTTTTGAGCGTCGCGTGGTCAAACTCGTCGCCGTAGGCGATGTCGGCCAAGCGCAGCACCTTCTCGGGCGCGAAGCCGTGATCGACCAGATAGTACAGGAAGAAGTCCTGGAGGTTATACGGGCCGACGGAGTCCTCGCTCTTCTGGGCGATCTCGCCGTTGCGCGTCGGGGGCAGCAGCTCGGGGCTGACCGGCGTGTCGAGCACGTCGAGCAGGGCCTTGGCGAGCACCTTGTCCTCCGTTGTCTCGGCGACGTAGCGCACGACCATCTGCACCATGGTCTTGGTGGAGCCGGCGTTGACATCGTACATGGAGATGTGGTCGCCGTTGTAGGTGCACCAGCCGTCGGCAAACTCGGACATATCCTCCGTGCCGACATGGATGCCGCCGTCGGCAAAGCCGTTGGCCACGTCCATGAGGATCTGGGTGCGCTCGCGCGCCTGCGAATTCTCATACACGACGTTGCGGTTTTCAGGGTCGTGGCCGATGTCCTTGAAGTGCTGCATGACGCTCTCGCCGATGTCGATGACGCGCACGGTCGCGCCGAGCTGCTCGGACACGATGATGGCGTTGGACTTCGTGCGGTCGGTCGTGCCGAAGCACGGCATGGTCACGGCGGTGACATAGTCGGCCGGCAGGCCCATCATCTTCACGGCCTCGGCGCAGATGATGACGGCGAGCGTGGAGTCCACGCCGCCGGAAATGCCGACGACCGGGTGCTTGAGATTGGCGTACTGCATGCGGCGCACGAGGCTGGCGGCCTGCATGTGCAGCAGACGCTTGGCCGCGGCGTGATAATCGGCCGGGTCGTCCGGGCGGTAGGGATACTTGCCGAACGGGCGGGTAAGCACGGTTTCCTCGACGCCCTCGCCCCACTCGGTGACGACATAGGACGCAGCGTCGCCGGTGAAGGTCGCGTCCTTGCGGCGCGCGGCGATGAGCAGCTGCACGTCGAGCTCAGTCACGATATCGGAGCAGCCGTCCTCGGCGCTCTCGAGCACCTTGCCGTCCTCAGCGATGAGGCACAGGCCGGAATACGTCGCGTCGGTGCTCGACTCGCCGAAGCCGGGGGCCGCCAGCACGACGCCGGCGTGCAGTTTCGCGCTCTCGGCGCGCACGGCGGTGGTCACGCGGCAGGCGGAGTCCGTCGCCATCGGGAAGCCCGCCATCTCGACGAGCACGGTCGCACCGGCGAGCGCATGGCGCACAGCCGGGGACACCGGGGCGGACACGTCCGCGCCGACGAGCACGGCGACGTTCAGCTCGCTGACTTCGCTGTGCTGGAACAACTGCTGCGGGTGAAAATCGACCGGGCCGAGCCCGCCGATCTGAATATCGTCGAGCAGTGCGCCGGGCAGGGCGAAGTGCTTGTCGCCCGGGCAGCTCGCCGGCACGACGCCGAGCAGCTCGCCGTTGCACACGGCGGCCGCCGCGTCATACACCTTCGCGCCCTGCGCGACCGGCAGGCCGACGAACACGAGCATGTCCTTGCCCTCGGACGCCTTGACGACCTTTTCGAGCGCGGCCGCCGCGCCCGCGAGCAGGGTGTTCTGGTAGAACAGATCGCCGCAGGTGGCGCCCGTGAGCGTCAGCTCCGGGAACACGAGCACCTTCACGCCGAGGCGCGCGTGCTCATCCATGGCGCGGATGACGGCATCCGCATTGAACATTGGGTCCGCTACCCGGATCTCGGGAGCAGCCGCTGCAACCTTGATAAATCCGTGTTTCATATTGATTCTTCCTTTTCTCTATTCTAATTTGCTTTCTCGAATGTAAAGAGCGCCGCATCGTAAAACTTCAGCACCGCGCCGCGCACAGGCACGTATTCCTTTTCCGACGCCGTCACGGTGACGCTGCCGCTGCCCGCCTCGGCGTGCGCGGTCTCGTCGAGCACGGGCAGGACGTTTTCATTCAGCTCCTGCGCCAGCTCGTCGAGGTGCTGCGCGTAATATTCGCTGTCGTGCGGCGGCGTATAGCCCGGCACGGGGTTTGCGCCCCGCGTGAGGCAGAACACCACCATCAGCACCGACAGCAGCAGCACGAAGCCGCCGCCCACGGGCCCGAGCCAGCGGGCGATCTGCGCGCCGGGCTCCTCCTTCGCGGTCGGGTCCGGCGGCGGGACGATCTTCGGCATGGCTTAAAACCGGATACGCGCGGCGATGTAGTCCTCCAGCTGCTCCATGGGGATGCGCTCCTGCTGCATGGAGTCGCGGTCGCGCACGGTCACGCAGCCATCGGTGGCAGAGTCGAAGTCGAACGTCACGCAGTACGGCGTGCCGATCTCGTCCTGACGGCGGTAGCGCTTGCCGATGGAGCCGGCCTCGTCATAGTCGCACATGAAGCGCTTCTGCAGCTTGTGGTAGAGCTCGGTCGCGGGCTCGGAGAGCTTTTTCGACAGCGGCAGCACCGCGCATTTGAACGGCGCGAGCGCCGGGTGGAAGTGCATGACGACGCGGGTGTCGTTCTTGGCCGCGTCCACGACCTCCTCGTCATATGCCTCGCACAGGAAGGCGAGCGTCACGCGGTCGGCGCCGAGCGACGGCTCGATGACGTAGGGGATGTAGTGCTCGTTCTTTTCCTGGTCGAAATAGTCCATGTCCTGACCGGAGAACTTCTGGTGCTGGGTCAGGTCGTAGTTCGTGCGGTCGGCGACGCCCCAGAGCTCGCCCCAGCCGAACGGGAACAGATACTCAAAGTCGGTCGTGGCCTTGGAGTAGAAGCTCAGCTCCTCCTTCTCATGGTCGCGCAGGCGGAGGTTCTCATCGTGCATGTTCAGGCCCTTGAGCCACTCGTGGCAGAAGCTGCGCCAGTAATCGAACCACTCGAGATCGGTGTCCGGCTCGCAGAAGAACTCGAGCTCCATCTGCTCGAACTCGCGGATGCGGAAGATGAAGTTGCCCGGCGTGATCTCGTTGCGGAAGCTCTTGCCGATCTGGCAGACGCCGAACGGGATCTTGCGGCGCGTCGTGCGCTGGATGTTCTTGAAGTTGACGAAAATGCCCTGCGCGGTCTCGGGGCGCAGATACACCTCGGCGGCCGTGTCCTCGGTCACGCCCTGGTGGGTCTTGAACATGAGGTTGAACTTGCGGATATCGGTAAAGTCGCTCTTGCCGCAGCCCGGGCAGGGGATCTGCTGCGCGCGGATGAAGGCGACCATCTCGTCGTTGGTCATGGCCTCGACGTTCACGTCGGGCATGGGATTCTCGGCCAGCCAGCCCTCGATGAGCTTGTCGGCGCGGTGGCGCATTTTGCAGGACTTGCAGTCGATGAGCGGGTCATTGAACGTCGTCACGTGGCCGGAAGCCACCCAGACCTGCGGGTTCATAAGGATGGCGGAGTCGAGCCCGACGTTGTAGGGGTTTTCCTGCACGAACTTCTGCCACCAGGCGCGCTTGACGTTGTTTTTCAGCTCCACGCCGAGCGGGCCGTAGTCCCAGGTGTTGGCCAGGCCGCCGTAGATCTCGGAACCGGGATACACAAAGCCGCGGTTCTTGCACAGGGCGACGATCTTGTCCATGGTTTTTTCGGTGTGTTTCATTGTTTTTCCTC